>Ga0193742_1000229_pt1 | contig 41389 bp, 29 predicted proteins | sample L2c1metaG_FD_165511 | JGI IMG/M metagenome (GOLD analysis project Ga0193742, IMG submission 165511) | Soil microbial communities from a riparian zone of the East river system, Colorado, United States - L2c1 | ecosystem: Environmental > Terrestrial > Soil > Riparian zone | place: USA: East River... | reverse complement strand
TGTGAGCCATCGATCTTTCAAAATAACGCTGCGCCGCAAGTCGGTCGCGCCGAGTGCGAAGCAGGAAGTCAACGGTGTGGCCGTCCTAGTCCACACCGCGGTACAGATACTTCCATCGCACGTCAGAATCACATCCCGCGGGGATGTCCAGCCTTTTCAGGACCCCGGCCACGGTTGGATTCAGCGTCTTCCGCCTCCTCGTTCTTATCCGCTCATCCTAACCCTCTGCCTTACTGCGACAGAACTTTCTTCCCTGAGCTAACCTCCCGACTGATAAACACGTTAGGGGAGAACACCTAAGCTTTCCATAACGTCATGATCAGCCCACCAAGCACGATGAAGGCTCCTCCCAAATAAATCGGCTTTGTAGGCGATTGATGAAATTGAACCCTTGCCACCACCTGGGCGACAAGGAAAAACAGCACAACATAGATGCCAAGCAGCTTACCGAAATCTACTTTGGAAGAGTTCAGAAGAGACTATAAGCAACAAGCACAACGGTACCAACAAAGAAGAATACGAGCATCGAAAGCCAGCGGTGTGATAGAGCCCAGACTGGAAGCAAGCATCGCCCTGCACCTCTAGATAGGCTGCGATAGCGAGGACAGAGAGCGCTCCAAGAAGAGAAGAGACAATCTGGGAAGATTGGCTCATTCGAGACCTCAAATGGCGAATCTTTAGCCCCCCGAGTTATAGGTACCAGGGGATGTTGATCACCATGATACGTTGATTCCCGCGTACAAGAAGAAGCAGTTTCAGCAGTTGAGCCCGTTGATTATGGAGCGGAGTTTGCTGCCAATGTTTGACGACGAGTTCAGGAGCGAGGACGGCGATCTGACGATCAGGATGATCGCGCTCGATCTTCAAAATGTAGTCGACGAGCGGCATGATGACAAAGCGGTAGGGTGAAGCGAGAAGTACAAGCTCGGGAATAGTCTTCCCTGACTCATGCAATGGCGCAGCAACGTTTTGTTGCCACATCTGCTTCACCTCATCACAGCACTCCTCTGCGTCGACGTGTACCGCTTGAACTTGGTCGCTGATTTTCAACGCGAAACGCAAGCCCTTTTCAGTGATTCGCGACCAGCGGTCAAGCGGGACGATGACCGGAGGCTCACTGAGGTTTTCGATCCGCATAAAGCAATCGACAGCGATCTGGGCGCAACGCGATCATAGTGGCGTTTGACGGCAATCATCGTGATGATCAACGCAGGAATAAGGATCGCCGTAATCCATGCTCCTTCGCTGAACTTAGCGACAAGCACAACCACAAGCGTCATACCGGTCGCGACAGCACCGACACCGTTGATGAGCATACGGCGGACTGTGCCCTCACCACCCAGGCGCCTCCAGTGCATCACCATGCCGGCTTGGGAGAGCGTGAAGGCAAGAAACGCTCCGATGGCAAAGAGCGGAATCAGGCGATCATTGACGCCGCCGAAGACGATCAGCAAGAGCGCGGTGAAGCCGACCAGCGCAACGATGCCGTGGGAGTAAAGCAGACGGCGGCCACGGATCATAAAGGCGTGCGGCAGATAGTCGCGCATCGCGATGGCACGCGTGAGACGCGGGAAGTCGGCATATGACGTGTTTGCTGAGAGGGTGAGCACTGCAAGAATTGAGCCGATAGTGGCACACGGAGTAAAAGATTAACTCAGACTGCGTAAAAAAGTTGAAAAGATACTTACCTCTGGGATGGCGACTGGACGGCCTATCGAGAGTAACTACGGCATTCACGATCTGATTTACAACGGATATGCTAAATGTCACGAAAACGATAGCCAACATGACTTTCCGTCAGAATATAGGTGGGCCGCGCAGGATCGTCTTCGATCTTCTTACGGAGTTGGTTGATCAGAACACGAAGATATTCGCGTTCATTGCCATACTCCGGGCCCCAGAGAGAGGCCAGAACGCGGCCGTGCGGCACGGGGCGGCCTGCATGGTCCATAAGATAATGCAGCATCTCGAATTCTTTGGGTGTCAGGTGGATCTCCTGCCCGAGCTTCTTGACCTGCCGACGGCTGGGATTCAGGACAAGATCACCGATGGCGATGAAGGTGTCAGATGGACCTGCTATCGCTTTGGAGCTACGGATTGCAGCGCGGAGCCGGGCAGTCAATTCCCGGATCTGAAAAGGTTTGGTCACATAGTCGTGCGCGCCCGCATCGAGCGCTTCCACTTTATCTTCTTCATCATCTCGTACCGTAAGCATGATAGTGGGAAGGCGGGGATAGATCTGGATGATTCGGCGACACGTCTCCACACCGCCCATCCCAGGCATATTGATATCTAGCAGTACCGCATCATAGTCGACCATGCGGAGCCGGACCAGAGCCTCTTCCCCGTTGCCGGCTTCACCGATCACGAACCCTAGTGCGCTCAGGGTCTCGAACAGGCTCTGCCGAATGTCTTCGTCGTCTTCCACGATAAGTACCTTGCTACGTGGTTCCACGCTTACTCTCCTTTGCCGAGCGAGGTAGTGTAAGGAAGAATGTTGTTCCTGTCGCTTGATTACTGTTCACCCACGCACGCCCCTGGTGTGCCTCCGTAATGCGCTTAACCACGGAAAGGCCGATTCCTGTGCCTGATGCCCTGCGATCCGAACCCGGACAGCGATAGAAGCGTTGAAAGATTCTGCTTCTTTCCTCGAGAGGGATAAAGGAGCCTTCGTTGTGAATGCCGACAAGAATTTCGGACTGCTCCTCCTGAACATCGACTACGATGGCGGAGCCGGGAGTACCGTACTTGGCCGCGTTGTCGAATAGCTGAAAGAGCGCCATCTTCAACAACTGCGGGTCTGCCCACACACCTTGACTCTGCATCATTGGTTGAACATTCACTGGATGGTCGCCAAGTTCCTGCGAGGATTCCTCGATACTCCTTCGGATGAGCTGCATCAGGTCGACTTGCTCCTTCCTGATCCTGAGATCGACATTGTCGAGCCTGGCAGTCCTGAGCATGTGCGTGGTGAGATTGTTGAGATGACCAGCTTGCCGATCGATAAGAGTAATGAGTCTCTTTTCCGTGCCTGACAATGTGTTCATCTCCAGCAGTCCGGAACTTGAACTTCGGATCGTGGTGAGCGGGGTTTTAAAGGCGTGAGCGAGACCATCCAGCACCGCGGAGCGCAATTGCTCGCTCTGGCGCGCGGCTTCCGCGCTGCTCTCGGCAGCGACGGAGCGTTCCCTCTCGATGGCCACAGCGGTCAGGGAGACGGCCGCGTTGATCGATTCAGCATCGAGAGAATGGCCGCGAATCATCAGTGAACCGATGGGCCGGGTACCCAGGCGCAGAACACGCCAGGAAGTGGCGGTCGCGTAGTCATCACGATTGGCTTCCATGAAGTATACGGACCATACTTCATCCTCTGCGACATCGCAGTCACCACTCTTGCAGAGCCGGAGGTCATAGGCGTTCCACAATGCCACTCCCTTTACCTGGAGGGTAGCCTGGATCAGGTTTGCGAGTTGTTGATCGACCGGCTTCTGCGCGTCGAGAAGAAGAATGCTCTGGCTCAGTTCGTACAGCTTCTGTAGCTGTGAACGATGGAGCTCAGATTCTCTTGCATGACGGCTGACCTGATTGGAGAGGCGACTCACGAGCAGCGCGACGCCCTCGAATGTGATCAGCGCCACCCAATCGTGCGAGTCCGACATGTAGAGATGGAACAATGGCTGCGTAAAGAAATAATCGAGGCACGCGACGGACAGGAGAGACACGATGCTGGCCTCAAGGAATCCCCATCGCAGAGCTATGGCGGTTACAAGAAAGAGATGAACAGAAGTCGCGGAAGAGAGGTTGAAATGGAATCGATAGGCAACCCAGGTGATAAGCAGCGCCGCTACAACTCCAACAGTGATTCGGAGTGCTGTATCGCGGATTGTTTTCGCAGGCATCTTCCCGACCGACTCTGATTCTATTGGGGAGACCATAAAAAAACCATAAAACCGCACTTATGCGCAATTAATGGATTTCACGATTCACTGAAAGTGCCCGGCCAAAATCCGGTTCACGAGGTGATTCAAATGAAAGACATGAGAGGCCCTTATCCATTTGCTCCAATGGTTGTCGCTACATCAGAGACATATGTTGGAGGAGATAAAGCTGGTTTTCAAGATTGTAAAAAAAGTGAGTCATGGTTCGCAGAGAAAATCCGGGCAGGAGTGAACCGGGGGCGTATTGCAGTTCAGATGCTTCTGATTCTTGCCTGCTGTCTACTGTTGAATTTTGTTCGTCCTGCATATGCTCAGTCGACATTCGGCAGCGTGAGAGGCATTGTTCAGGACAACTCCAACGCGGTTATCGGCGACACTCAGGTGGTGCTGCACAGCTCCGATGAAAATACGGAGCGCACCGTGAATGCCGACGCATCGGGAGGTTTCATCTTTGAAAATGTAAAGGCGGGCAAGTACAGCCTGCGCGCGCAGCATGATGGATTTGCGGACACGAATATATCCGGAATATCGGTCGAGGCTCGTCAGGATGTGCGACTCACCGTCACGCTGGCGGTTGCGGCTCAGGCGACGACCGTCGAAGTGAGCTCCGGCGGCGAACAGATCAACACGGAGAACGCGACGCTCGGAGACTCGAAGGACAACCTTCAGATGACACAGCTGCCACTGAATAATCGAGCAACGACGACCAGTCCGCTGGGCGCCCTTGGCCTGTCGCCAAATGTACAGACGGATAGTTCGGGGAATATCGCACTGGGCGGAGCAAGCTCTTCCATGGTGAACTTTTCAGTGGATGGTATCTCGACCGCCAACGTTCGCCAGAATGGAGCATTGCAGGATGCCTATCCTTCGCAGGAGGGGATCGCCGCAGTCAAGGTAACCTCGTTCAATAACAGTGCAGAATTCTCACAGGTCGGCGACGTTACGTTCACGACGAAGAACGGAACCAACAACTACCATGGCAGCGTGTTCGAGTATCTCCAGAATCAGGCACTCGATGCCATTCCCTATGGCTTCAGCAGCAAGTCTCCGAAGAAGTTCAACACCTTCGGTTTTTCGCTAAGCGGCCCCATAACGATTCCGCATCTGTATGACGGGCACAGCCGGACCTTTTTCTTCGTGGACTACGAAGGAAACCGCCGGACGACCGCGGTTGCGCAGCAGTTCGAGGTTCCAACACATAACGAGCGCAATGGCGATCTCACTGGTTTCGATCCATCACTGACCACACCCGTCACAAAGATAAGCCCGACGTCAAAGGCTCTGTTGACCCATATTCCGCTGCCAAACGTGAATGGGCAGCCCGGCTACAACTACGAGAACTTCCAATCCACTCCAGCTCGCACCGATGGCGCTGATATTCGGATCGATCAAACCCTCAGCACGAAGCAATCGGTCTATGCGCGTTTCAGCCGGAAGAACATCACATCGGACCTGGCCAATCCATTTTTGCCGAATGATGTGGATTCAATCCATAATCGGAGCTTTTTGGTCTCTCATACCTACACCATGACTCCAAACCTGTTGAACGAGTTTCGTTTCGGCTTTACCAATGTCACAACGAGCGTCGACTTTCCTGTTCAGGGATCAGACGCACTGACTCAGCTCGATCTCACCGGTGTGAACATCAGCCAGCATCCAACGACTCACGCGTTCCCCACGTTCAACTTCAGCGCAGGCACAGGGCTGACACCCATCGGCAGGGACAAGGCTGGCATCACACAATCCAGGACGATGCAGTTCAGCGATAACGTGACCTATACCCTCGGCAAACATACGTTGAAGGGTGGAATCGATATTCGCAGGGTGCGGTACTTCGATTTGGAGAGCTTCGCTCCTGCTTTCGCTTCGGACGATTTTGGCAGCTTCGTCTTTCAGCCAACTTTCACTGGAAACGCCTTTGGGGACTTTCTCGAAGGTGCGCCCACGACCCTGAACTTTGCGGTCTCCAGTCCTGATGTCGGCGGAACAGCGATGCAGTACAGCCTGTTTGCTCAGGATGAGTATCAAATGAGCAGCCGGTTGACGCTGAGCTATGGATTGCGCTGGCAGATTCTCCCCGGCTTTCAGGAAGATGGCGGCAATCTGGCCAACTTCGACCAGCGGAACAACTCGATTGTGGTTCCGGATGCGCTGGCAGCTTATCTCACCAGTCAGAACATCACGCCGTCGAACGGGGCGTTCCAGCAGTCGTTCAATGCCTGCAACCTGAATGTCACCACGCTTCCTTGCACAAAATATGTCACCGCGAGTCAGGACGGCCTGCCGCAGAGTCTTCGCCATACCTACAAAGGCAACTTCCAGCCGCGCGTATCGATAGCTTACCGGCCTTTTAACGATACAAAGACCGTGGTGCGTGCAGGTTTCGGCATCTTCACGATGACGAACCTGGGGCCGCTTTCTTTCAACAATAGCGGTAACCCAACGTCGAGCCTGCATAGTTATTCGAATTCCAATACAGCCGGAGCAAATACTCCGTTGATCCAATTCCCCAACACTGCGCCGCCAAGCACAAGCGTGCAGATCGGCGGAGGAAGCCTCGACCAGGGAGTAGACCCGAACTACCGCGATCCGCAGTCGAATCAGTGGAACGTGACGGTAGAGAGGGAGCTTTCCAGCAACACATCCCTTCGTGTGAGCTACGTCGGAATGCATACTTATCGGTTGAGTATCACGGAAGATCTGAACCAGATTCCTGCAAGCACAACACCTTATGTCTCCGGCACTGCCGCAAACCCGTATGTCGATGCCCGGGCGCCGTATCAGAACTGGTTTTCCCTGGCCAGCACGTTTAATGCAGGCGAGGCAAATTACCACGCATTCGAACTGGAGGCCACGCACCGGATGCAGCATGGGCTTTATTACGATGCAAACTATACCTATGCTGTCAATAAAGCGGACAATCAAGGCGATGCACCGAGTGCGTTTGCCGGAGAAGTCAACTACGGGCTCCCAATCGCTGACCGTTTCCATATCCAACAGGATCTTGGCAATGTCGAAGGTACGCGCCACCACCGCATGTTGCTGACAGGTATCTATCAGCTTCCATTCGGCAAAAGTCGTGCATGGATGAATACAGGGGGCATAAAGGATGCCGTTTTGGGAGGCTGGGATCTGACTACGGTGACATTGCTGGAGACAGGACCGTGGCTGACGCCAACCATCAGCGGTTCAGCTGACCAGTCGAACACGAACGTAGCCAACCGTGGTGTAACTCTGCGGCCGGATGTTGTCTCGAAGAACTTCTACGCCGGACAGTCGCGGGCACAGTACTTCAACCTTGCGGCTTTTTCTCCGACTCCTGCAGGTGCCGGCCGTTTCGGCAATGCTGGAGTAGGTATCCTGCAAGGACCTGGAACAGCTGCGGTGAGTCTCGGCGTAGCTAAGCAGTTCCACGTTACAGAAAAGGTCCATGCTCGCTTCGAGACGACCTTCACGAATGTGCTGAACCACACGAACTTTGCTCCACCTGTGACGGCGATCGACAGCTCGACTTTCGGCGCGTTAACCGGACCGCAAACGGCAGAGAACGCCGGCAATCGTACCGGGCAAGCAGCGCTCAGAGTGGACTTCTAGAGGATGCATCTTAACTCTCAAAGGCGAGAACCCTGTGTTCTCGCCTTTTTGCTCTCGAACTGAAGCCGTGATTCGATCGTAGGTGAGGTGATGGGGGCATGCATCCATTGCACCACGCGGCTATGTTGCTCTTCGATGCCGCTGCGATACCCGTCGTAGACCGAATGGACGACCTTCAAGATCGCTTCGGAGGCCATTTTGTAGTTGGCTGTCTCGGAGAGTTTGACGATCAGCTCGTGCCAGGCATACTCGGTGCCCGGAATCTGTTTGTAGATCGGTGCGCCTGCCTGAAACAGCACGGCATTTGAGAAGCCCGCAACCCGCCCGGTGGGATTCAGCTCCGTTCCACTGCCGGCCAGCTCCATCATGTAGAAGCGGACGAGCCCTACGTCGATCACCTCTCCGGTGACTGGCGGAATGGTAATTTGGTCTCCAACCTTGATTCCGTACCGGCCGATAATAAAGAAGTAGGCCGCCACCGACAACAGGATCGTTTGCAGACCGACGGCGATACCCGCAGTGATGAACCCGGCGAAAGTGGCCAGTGAATTGAACTGGGTGACGAAGCCGAACAGCAGAACGATTGCCGAAAGGAAACCGACCACGGTTCGGCGCATGAGCAGGAGCTGACGCCGACGGCGCGCTTCGCGGACGTACTTATTGGTCGCGCGGGTCCATAACTCGCCGGCCACAAAGATCACTCCGAGCGCAATCGCAATTACCATCAACCGAAGTAAGAGCGCCTGCAGGATGCTCTTGTACTCGCGATCGACTACGGCATGCCACGCAGCAAGATTGGTCCGGCTCTGCTCGAGAACGATGATCTCCTCGCTCAGCGGCACGCTGGCCGAGGACACGGCTTTGAAGGTCGCGGTAATGGACTCGAGCTCATCGGCGCTGGCAGTGGCGGTCTTCGCGGATGTTCCCGAGGGCAGACCCGCATTCGATCCTGTAACCTGTTGGGAAAGTTGCTGACCACGCTCGATCAAGCCCCGAACCAGATCGGAGATAGGAGTGCGCAGAGCCTGCGTCTGTTTGTTCAGGGCATCGTTCTCGCAAATGAGGCCGTCGATCGCATGTTCTGCTTCGAGCAGGTCGAAGAGAGCGACCGTCTGGCTGCTGATGCCGGAGGAACGTGCCTGATCGAGCGGCGCAAGGGGCGCGGCGACCGGCGCCGTCTTGCCGCCGAGCTGCGGAACGGACCGCTGGAGGCTACCGATCTCCCCTGCAAGGCCGGCCGATCCCTGCGCGTCCGACATACCGACGACCTTCCCGAGCGCATCCTTCATCGCGCCTCCGAGATCGAGCACTCCCTGAAGCTGTTTACGCTGCGCTTCGAGTGTCGCCCGCTCCCTGGGATTTGCCGAGGCGATCTTCTGATCCAGCGCGGCTACACGCGGCTTGAAATCATTGATCGCTTGTTCCACGTTGGTTTTGGTGGTCTGCAGTTTCTGCTGTTCTACCGAACCTGACGGCTCCGCTGGAGTACCTTCGTCATGCTGATATTGGGCCGTGAGATCGGCTTCGGCCCTGGCGGGTTGAAAGGCAAACTGCGTCGTGTGCGTGGCGAGCGAAACCGCCTGGTCACGGTACACGATATCGTTGGGCTCGCCGATCACCGGGGAGATCGAAGACCGGTAAAACTGAATCACGGCGTTAAGATGCGCAAGAAGATCCTTCTCCGGCCCTCAAAGTCAAACTTCGCTGCCGAGGGTTGCTGTGAAAATGCACGATGGTTTACGGGGAAGACGCCGACAAGGAAGACAGTTGTCCCCAGGGCCGCCGCCGCAACCTTCCTCCAGGCGTGTGAGCGGCGGCGACTCTGCCGCATGCTGTGGTTTGGTTTCACTTGAATTTCAGACGTGACACCTCGTGGCATTCATCCTCCCGCCGGTTAGGTTAGGTCGTTTGCGGAATCGGATGCGCTGACTAGCTGACCAATCGGCAGCGCGTTCTATCGTCCGCCCCTGTCAATGTGACCGCGGCCGTCATGGAATTCGTTGCCACGAAAGCTTCGGGGAGAGCTGTGCCAATCCCACGCGGCCTTTCGCCGCGGCCGGGGAAGGACCACGATACCCATGATCCGGATGGAAGTGATTGTCTACATGGACGTAGAAGCCAAGAGGACCGTGAAAACAGGGTCAGGCACCGAGGAAGACGCGCCCTGTAAACCACTCCGGACCGTAATAGCCGTACGGTGCACAGTGGTAAGGCGGAGCCTCGTAGTAACCATATGGGCACGCGGGGGCCGGTCCGATGTTGATGCTGATCTGCGCCTCTGTTCTGGGAGTCGTCGCGGTCAGACAAATGCCGTCAACAACAGCTAGAGTCAGATATCTGCGCATGTTCATCGATTCTCCTTCGCGGTTAGGGCCATCGTCTGGCCGTCTCTGTTGGAGAGTCTAGAGGGTTGAATCGACCTCAAAGCCCCAGGCTTCCAGCAACGTCTCGGGTATGTATTTGGAATTCTTATTGGAGCTCGCCCACTCGCGGAGGCGAGGGGAACGGAGGTATTGGTCCGGGGCAAGTTTGAGTTCATTGACGATCAGCTCAAAGGAGGTTGGAGTGATCACGGCTGAGCTGAGCGTCTGTGTCTTACCCCAATTCGGATTGCCACGACGTTTTGCCATTGACCTGATGTCCCTGTTATGGATGCGCAGGATCCCTCTAAAATTCGTCTGGTAGCGGTCCGGTACAAATGACCAACCCTTCAAACCAACCTGCTATCCATTCTTCTGTCTCCTCCTACGGTTTCCAGCCGCCTCCCAGAGCGCTGTAAAGCTGCACCATTGAGATGGCCTCCTGCTCGCGGGCGACGGCCAAGGTGAGCTGCGCCGAGTAGTAATTGGTGTCGTTGGTCAACACTTCAAGATAACCGGTCGAGCCACCGTTATAGCGAAGTCGCGCCAGCCTTGTTGCATCTTCCGCCGACGCCGTCAGATTTGCCTCCTGCGCACGGTACTCCCTGAACTTCTCGAGCGCGATCAACGCGTCGGAGGCGCTCTCGAATGCCTGCTTAATGGTTCGCTGGTAAGTGAGCACTTGCTCCTGCTTCTGCGCTTCAGAGAGCCTCAGATTATTCCGAAGCTTCCCAGCATCGAAGATGGTCTGTGTCAGACTTCCGCTCGCATACCAGTACAGGTTTTTGCTATCGACTAGTCCCTTAAGCTGACTGCTCGCAGTGCCACCCGTTCCGGAGAGAGAGAGTTGCGGGAACATTTGAGCCTTGGCAGCCCCTACATTTGCGTTTGCTGCAACGAGTGTAGCTTCGGCCTGTTGTATGTCCGGCCGGCGTTCCAGTAACTGCGAGGGGATGCCTGTCTGAACCTGCTCTGGCTCGGGCCAGTTCGTCTCCGAAGCCTCGCGAATAATAGGCCCCGGATTTCGTCCCAGCAAAATACTGAGACTATTTTCCTGCTGTTCGATCTGCCTCTCAAAGTCGGGTATCGCGGCGGCTGCCGTATAGAGCAACTGTTCCGCCTGGCGAACATCGGCAAGGGTACCTGAACCACCCTGCTCCAGCGTTTCTGTTAACTGCAGCGACTCCTTACGCGCCGCAAGCGTGCGCCGGGTAATTTCGAGCTCGGCGTCCAGAGTCCGCAATTGAAAATATGCAGTCGCCACATTCTCGATTACCGTGCTGATTGTCATTCGGCGCCCCCACTCGGTGGCTAGCAACTGCGCGCGCGCGGCTTCGGTCTGGTGGCGGTAAAGTCCCCAGAAATCCAGGTTCCACGCAGCGGAAAGCGAAAATCCACCCGCGTAAAAGTTTGAACCGTTGTAGGTACCGCCATTGCTGCCGGAATTGAGACTCTTTGTGAGGCTACTGGGCAGTCCGAGCGCTGTATAGGTGCCACCGCCACTTACGGTGGGGAATTGCTGGGCACGGGTGATGCCGACCTGATCCTGCTGTTCGAGCACATGCTGCGCGGCGATCTTTACATCGTAATTATTCGCTAGGGCTTCGCGGATCAACTCATGCAAAATCGGATCCCGATAGACCTCGGCCCACTTCTCATCTCCCAGTGAGGTGGTGGAGCTGGGCGCAATGTCGGGCGCTGTCGCCCCGCGGAAGACCTGTGGGGCATTGGCCGCCGGACGTTGGTAATGGGGACCAACCATACAGCCCGTCATGCAGAATGTCGCAGCCAGTGTGCCAAGAAGAAAAAGTGGTTGGTTCATGCCTGATCCTCTCCGGGAGCATGCTCGGGTGCATGCGTCGAGTCCAGCGTGACCCGGCCTTCCTTACTGAAACGGTGGCTGAGCCGCTCCACCACGGAGAAGGTCACCGGGATCAAAAAGATAGCGATGACCGTAGCCGCCAGCATGCCGCCGATCACGACGGTGCCAAGAATCTGACGAGATACGCCACCTGCTCCCGTTGCCGCCCACAGCGGCACGCAGCCAAGGATGAAGGCGAACGCGGTCATGATGATCGGACGGAAGCGCAGTCGCGCCGCGCCGATTGCGGAGTCATAAATGCTCTCCCCACTCGCATACTCCGATCGGGCGAACTCGACGATCAGAATGGCGTTCTTGGCTGAAAGGCCGATGAGTACAATCAGGCCGATCTGTGCGTAGACGTCGTTCTCCAGGCTGCGGAGATTGAGACATAGATAAGCCCCCAATACCGCCACCGGTGTGGTGAGCAGAACGCTGAACGGCAGGCTCCAACTCTCATATTGTGCGGCAAGAATCAGAAAGACGAAGAGAAGCGAGAGAGCGAAGATGGCCGCAGGCGGGACACCCTTGGCTGCCTGCTGCTCCTGGAAAGACATGCCCTGATAGTCGAAGCCCATCTCCGGCGACATGTTGTCTTTGAATACCTGTTCGAGGGCCGCCATGACCTGCCCTGAACTGTAGCCGGGCTTTCCAACGATGTTCAATTGCGCGGCCTCGTATTCGTTGAAGCGCGTAGTGAACTCAGCTCCTGTCGTCCGCCGCACCGTCGTGACCGCGCTTAGAGGAACCTGACCACCATTCGCGCTCTGGACATAAAACTGCCCGATATTGTTGACGTTGGTGCGGTAGTCGCCTTCCGCTTCGACATAAGTTTGCCACTGACGGCCGAAGCGATTGAAATAGTTGACGAGATTGCCGCCCATGAAGGTCTGCAGAGTCGTATAAACATCCCCCAGGCTCACCTGCTGCTGTTGCACCTTCGCCCGGTCCACGTCCACATACAGTTGCGGGACCTCGGGAAAATACGTGGGAACGATGGCTGCAATCTCAGGCCGCTTGCTGCCGGCGGCCATGAATTTATGGAGATTCCTGGTGAGCAGTGCAGGGTCGCCGCTGCCGGATCGATCTTCCAGCATCATCGTGACACCGCCTGAGGTGCCGACGCCCGGAATGGACGGTGGATCGAAGGAGAATGCGGTACCCTCCTTGATTCCGCTCAAGGCACGAGCCAGATTTGCCTGAATGGCTGCATACTGCTCTTCAGGCTTCGTCCGCTGATCCCAGTCTTTGAGCGTCACAAAGTAAAAGGAGTTATAGGTGCTTTGTGTCGTGCTGAGAAGGCTGAATCCTAAGACCGAGGTAACTCCTTCCACTCCGGGTACATTCATGACTGCTTTTTCTAGTTTGGCGGCAGCGTCGCCCGTGCGTTCCAGAGAGGCAGCTTCCGGCAGTTGCATTGCGACGTAGGCGTAGCCCTGATCCTCAACAGGGAGGAAGGAAGAAGGGAGACTGCCCCCGAGAAGAACCGCGGCCGCTGCAACCAGAGCCAGGAACAGGAGCGAGAACCCGGACTTCCGAATCAGCAGACCGGACGTCTGAACGTAACCGTTCGTGGTGTGGCCAAAGATTCGATTGAACAAGGCGAAAAACCGCGCCAGCGGCCCCTTGCTCTCCTTCTTGGGCTTCAGTAGCAGAGCACAGAGCGCCGGACTCAGCGTAAGCGCATTGAAGGCGGAAAAGATGACGGAGATGGCGATGGTGACGGCGAACTGTTGATAGAGCCGTCCTGTGATGCCCGGGATAAACGCCGTTGGGATGAAGACCGCCGCCAGGATGAGCGCGATCGCGATCACCGGACTTGCAACCTGTTCCATCGCCTTGTAAGCGGCGTCGCGTGGACTCAGGCCATGTTCGATGTGGTGTTCGACCGCCTCGACAACCACGATGGCGTCATCGACGACCAGGCCGATCGCGAGAACCAGACCAAAGAGCGACAGTGTGTTGATCGAAAAGCCGAGCAGCGGAAAGACCGCAAATGTTCCGATCAGAGAGACCGGAACCGCCAGCAGCGGAATCAGGGTCGCGCGCCATCCCTGCAGGAAGATATAAACGACGAGGACGACCAGCACCAGTGCTTCGAACAGAGTCTTGACGATCTCGTGGATGCCGGCCGTGACCGCCAAGGTCGTATCCAGGCTGACCACATAGCTCAGATCCTGCGGAAACTTCGCGGAGAGCTGCTTCATCGTGTCTCGCACCTGCTGCGCAGCCTGAACTGCGTTCGAACCCGGGAGCTGGTAGAGAGCAAGGATCGCCGAGGGCTTTCCGTTATATCGCGCGCCCAGGCTGTAGGTCTGAGCGCCCAGCTCGATCCGGGCGACGTCTTTCAGGCGCACGACCGAGCCATCCTGGTTAGCGCGCAGGATAATATTCCCGAACTCCTCGGGGGTCGTCAGATAGCCCTGAGTGCGTACCGTGTAGGTGAACACCTGACCGCTAGGGATCGGTTCGCCACCGATCTGCCCAGCAGGATTCACGTTGTTTTGTGTCTGCATGGCAGCCGTAATCTGTGGGACCGTAATCCCCAGCTTGGCCAATTGGTCCGGCTTCACCCAGATGCGCATGGCATACTTGTCGGAGCCAAACACCTGAACGCGGGAGATTCCGTAAACGCGATTCAACTGATCTGCAAGATTGATATAGCTGTAGTTCGCCAGGAACTGGCCGTCATAGGTTCCTTTAGGCGAATAGATCCCGATCAGCATCAAGGGTGCAGTCGGAGACTTCAGCACCGTGATGCCTGCTGTATTCACTTCGGCTGGAATCTGAGACTGCGCCTGCGAGACGCGCAACTGCGACAACACCTGATCGATGTTTGCGTCGGTATTGACACCGAAATCGACGTGGAGCTGCATCTGCCCGTTGCTGGCGCTGGTGGAGTACATGTAGTCCATGTTGTCCACGCCGTTCATCTGCTGCTCGATGGGCGTCGCCACCGATTGTTCCAGCGTCTTCGCATCGGCGCCCGGATACGTCGCCTGAACCAGAATCTCGGGTGGAACAATATTGGGAAACTGCGCGGTAGGCAGGCTGACCATGGAGACAACGCCCACAATCACCATGACAATCGAGATGACCATAGCCACAATGGGCCGTCTGATGAAGAATTTCGACATGTTACTGGCCTTCCGACTTTTTCTCAGGCATTGATGCTGTAGCCGCCGCAGGCTGCTGCGGAGAGACGCGCATCCCGTCCTTCAGGCTCGATACGCCTTCGGTCGCTACGCGTTCGTTGGGCTTAATGCCGCTCGTGATGATCCAATCGGAACCGATCTGAGGACCGAGCGTTACAGTTCGGATCTGCACTGTATTGGCAGGAGCGACCACAGCAACCTGATAAGAACCCTGTAGCTCGTTTACGGCGCGCTGCGGAATCAGCAGGGCGTCGTGGCGAACCTCGGTCTCCGCCTTGATGCGTCCGAACTGGCCGGGACGCAGCAGGTTTTGAGGATTCGCGAAGCTGCCGGCAATCTGGATGGTGCCCGTCTGCGGGTTGATCTGTCGGTCGACAAAGACAATCTGGCCTTTATACGGATAAATGCTTCCGTTCCCGAGAGTCAGTTGCAACGACACGGAGTTCCCGCTTCGGAGCAGGTCTGCCTTCCCGCCAGCCTTCACGCGACCCGACAGCGCAAGATATTCCTGCTCGCTGATGGCAAAGTAGACCTTGATCGGGTTTACCTGCGAAACCGAAGTGAGGGTCGTGGACGGACTGACCAGATTGCCCACCTGGGTCTGTGCTCGCCCTGCGATACCCGTGACGAGAGACCGGACCTTCGTGAAGCCCAGGTTAAGTTGCGCCTGTTCCACATTGGCCTGGGCACTGCTGACAGAAGCATGTTGAGCTGCCTGCTGTTGCACGTCGTTATCGAGTTGGCTCTGAGCAATCGCATGCGCTTTGGCCAGAGGAGTGTCGCGCTTTACGTTAATGTCAGCTAGTGCGAGTTGCGCGTGTGCCTGGGCTAGTTGTCCTTCGGCCTGATCGAGTGTCGCCTGAAAAGGCCGGGGGTCGATCTCGAACAGGACATCGCCGACGTGCACGACCGAGCCTTCCTGGTAATCCTGCTTGATCAGGTAGCCGGAAACCTGAGGCTGAATCTGAGCATTGACGTATCCGTCGAGCGTCGCAACCCAGTCCCCATAAATATTCACGTCGCGCTGTTCGACTATTGCGACGCTCACTTGCGTAGGAGCGGCCTTTAGCGGTCCGCTTTGTTTCTTCGCGCAGGCAGTCAGCAGCAGGAGGCTTGCGGCCGAAAGCGAAAAAAATCCGATGTGAGAACGTCTCGTCCAGATCAGCATCTATGTCAGTAGCCCCGTTTCCCAGAGTACGTATCGCAATGTGAAAGAACTCCTCTTTGTGTCCGATGCGGTTTGGACAATAAATGACACGCATGTATGTAATGTTATCCAGAGGCTTAAAGATGCAAAAGTTGGAGGGTTTTATAGATTTAATGCAGGAGTGTAGACTCAAGCAGACCTGGAGATTGGAAGTGAGCAAATGAGTCAGCCTGGACGAAAGGCGGCCTCTTCGCGTGCGAATGAGCGCCCGAAGCCTTTGAAACCGAAAAAAAGGGTGCCGCCAGTGGGATCGCGGCAGTACCTTCGCACAGCCGCCACCCGCAAAGCTTTACTTGATTCAGCGTTGAATGTCTTTGTCCAGGACGGTTTTGAAGCATCGCGTATTGAAGACATCGCGGCGGAAGCGGGGCGGAGCCGGGGTGCCTTTTATGTTAACTTCGCCAACAAAGCGGAGGCGTTTCTGGCTTTGCGGGACCAGCAATTTCTTCTCTATGAAGAAAGGTTTCAGAAACAGCTACAAGGCCAGACGACGCGCGCGCAGCAACAACGCTCCGTGGAGGAGCACGTGATCGAACTCGCATTGGACAAATCCTATATTCTTCTGGAACTGGAGTTCAAGCTGTTCGCCATTCGGCATCCGCGTTTGCTGAAGCGGGTTGCGAAAAAACACGTCGAAGGTAAACGCGAGATCAAGGAGCTTCGCAGCCTCTTTCCCAGGAGCGACCACGACACGCTCATCAGGCAACAAAGGATGCTGACCTTCGAGGCCGTCCTGGAAGGATTCGCATTAAATGTCGCCTTTAACTCTGAAGTCATGACGCGAGACTACATTGAGAGTTGCCTCCCGCAGTTGACGCGTTGCATCATCGATCTGAAGTTCACTTAATGAGAAGTTGCACACTGCCTTCCGCCGGACATCACTTTACGAAATTGAGAGCTTTACGAAGGCGAGGCTGAGCAATCTGTTCCCGTCAGGTCCTCAAACTGATGCAGAGAGATGACAGGCGTCGATTTTGCTTAATCTGCCCGCGTGACTCTCAGCGGCTCTGTCGCGCTAAGGAAGGCAGATCGAAGAAAGGGTGTTGTGGAAGTTGGTTATGCAGGGGGAGAGTGAAATTGCTGGGCGGGAGTGCGCAAGAGGCCGCAAGTTTTCATCTGTCCTTTGTTGATGCTGTGCATGAGTTCGATGCCGTTTAGTAAGACGCGAGCGCTACTGAACTTCTTGAATTCCAGCCTCGGTCGAATGCGACGCTTTGTGATCCTGCTTGACGATGTTGTTCAGATACTTTCTCTGACGGATCCTGATGGGTGTTTCCCGCTCGGCGTTGATAGCTTTCAGCGCAGCCAAGTTGGCTCCGCTTTGATCGATCGTCACCGTTTCGGGCCCTCCCTTGTGAGCCATCGATCTTTTAAAATAACGCTGCGCCGCAAGTCGGTCGCGCCGAGTGCGAAGCAGGAAGTCAACGGTGTGACCGTCCTGGTCCACACCGCGGTACAGATACTTCCATCGCACGTCAGAATCACATCCAGCGGGGAGTCCAGCCTTTTCAGGACTCCGGCCACGGTTGGATTCAGCGTCTTCCGCCTCCTCGTTCTCATCCGCTCATCCTTACCCTCTGCCTTTAATGCGACAGAACCATTCGCCTTCCTCAGGTCCACAACGCCATTGATGCAAGGCCTTGTCACCGGCTTGATCGCAGTAGCCCGCAAGAAGGGCGTCTCCGCGTATCTGGGTGAAGGACTCAACCGCTGGCCGACAGCGCATGTCCTCAACGTCGCCCGGAAAACCCGATTTCTCGTTATGAATAAGCGCTCCTGCCGAAAATGCACTCGCTTCTCGTCAATAACGGGAGCTAAGTTTCGATGCCGCAGAGGAGTCACGCAAGGGGTCTTCTGCGATTTAGAACTCGTACTTGAGAGCAAGTTGAACGAGACGGGGCTGATACGAAGGAAGGGTTGAAGTGAGCGAACCAAAGGTGGAGGGTGTGGTGACGCCGGTCGCCGGGTTTGAGAAGCTTGCCTGGTTTGCAACGTTAAAGGCCTCGGCACGAAACTGCAGCCTGGTCTCTCGGTAGACGTTGAACTCCTTGAACACCGACATATCCCAATGACGGAAGTGCGGTCCGTGATAAGGATTGCGGCTTTCGTTGCCCAGGGTGCCGGCCGCCTGTGGCGCAAAGGCAACGGCGCCCTTTGTCGGATCCGTGTTGCCGTTGAAGAACTGTGGATTGTTGGATACCGGCCGTATGTTTTTGAAAGGGTCGCTGAGTACGTTCAGGCGGTCCGCGGAGCCTCCGGGGCTTGTGTTGCTGATATTTGAAGCATTCAGCACGGTGAACGGCAGGCCGGTTGACCACAAATTGAGCACGTTCAGATGCCAGCCCGCAGTTAACGCATTACGAAGGCCGCTTGTCCCTTTGCCAAAAGGCAGGTTGTAGTTCCCGGTTACCACGATACGATTGCGAATATCCAGGTCGCCATTGCCGTAGTCGGTGTAGTTTTGTGTGGCCAGAATCTGTCCCACTCCGTTGCCGCTCTGGTTGTTGATGTTCGGAGCATTATCAAGCAGATGAGCCCAGGTGGTATTCACGTTAAAACCGAGGCCGTTCGAGAAGCGGCGTTCAAAGCTGGCCTGGAGCGAGTGATACGACGAAGCTCCAGCGCTTAGAGTCTGCGCGATCGTCGTCACGTTCGGCAGCTGGAGATAAAATCGGCGCAAGGTCTGGCTGCCACTTGGATTCAGGGGTGCGCGGTTGATATCAAAACCAGTGGAAAGCTTGCGTCCTACTGCGCCAACGTACGACACGGTAAGCACGTTGCCTTTAAAATCTTTTTGCACGGTCAGATTGAACTGCTCCAAATGACCAGAGCCGAAGTTCTTGGCGATGGTCGCCGGAATCGAGCCAACGATGCCGGCGCCCACTGTGCTGGGAGTCGGGTTGGGTGTAGGCATGCCCTGCTGGAACAGGGAAAATGCCGGATTGCAACCGCTGGTACCGGCGGCTGCCTGTACGGTGGAGCAGTTGCCGTAGATCGAAATGTTTGGCGTATTCTTGAGATTCGTTGGCGATTGATAGTTGCTGGGAAAAAAGGCGAGACCGAAGCCTCCACGGATCACAAGGCTCTGCTTTGGCGTGTAGGCAAAGCCGATGCGCGGGGCGACGTTGCTGAAGTCGGTCTTGACGCCGGCCGTGCGCCCCACACCATTAACGCCTGCCTGCAGAATGCAGATACAGTCTGGGTCGAAGTTGGAGATGTGGTTGTTTTCCTCGGTGAACGGCGTATAGACGTCGTACCGAATACCGAGGTTCAGCGTCAGGTTCGAGGCGACATGCCAGTCGTCCTGGAGATAAACGCTCGGTTCCCATGTCTGGTAGTACGGCGGGAAGAGATTCACATTACGTGTTCCCGCCGAAAAGATGCCTTCCAGCAGGCCAGGACCACCGGTACGAAAGGTCCAGCTTCCTTCCCCTTGATTGTCCTGGATATTGAGTGCAATACGGCGGATAAGCGCCGCACCAGCACGCATAGAGTGATTGCCGCGGTTGTAGATCAATTGCCCCATCACCTGATAGGTGTTGTCCTTGTCCTGCAGTGGCACGAAGTTCGAGCCGTTGCCCAAACCTGTCAGGCCTGTCGGAAGCGCCAGCGCCAATCCCGAGGTCAACGTGCTTACGTTCAGGTTCGGCTGGCCCAGTTTGGTGTTGGGGTTCTGCAGATAGTTCAACGGATAGGAGGCGTTGTTGATATACGTCCATGCCGCGCCCAGGTTCATCAGCAGGTTTGGCGTGAAGGTATGCGTGTAGTTCAGCGTGGCGTTGCGTGCAAGTTGAGGCGAGGTGCCAAAGCCGTTGCCGGTCTGCGGATCGATTGGGAAGCCGTTCGCACTCGAGATCGGTAAGGAGCCTGGAGAGATGGTATAGACATCATTGATGATGTACTTCGCGAACAGAAGGTCCTTATCGTTGAAGTGGTAATCCACGCGCACGTCATACACGGTGGAGTATTGCTCATTATTGCGGACGCCAACGTACTGATTCGTACCGGAGTTGGGTGTCGGGTACAGTTTGAAATAAGCCAGGCCTATTGGGTCGACAAAGCCTGCGGGAATCTTGTTGCCGGGTACGGGCGTGCGTAAATACTGCGAAGTTCCGGAGTACCCGTTTCGCCCAGTCACATGGGTTGGATCAGGATCATAAACGCAGCCGGTCGTTTGGTTCTGCGTGGGGTCGGCGACACTGGCGGCAATGGTTGCGCAGCCACTCGTCGGGATCGCATCCGAGAAGTCACCCGGATGCTGCTGCTGATACAGAGTCGGTACTGTCAGAGAACTCGGCAGGCCTCCACGAATCTGACGAAAGAACTCCGCGTCACCGTAGAAGAAGGCCTTGTTTTTGAAGATAGGGCCGCCGAGGCTACCCCCGAACTGATTCTGACGCAGACGCGGCTTTGGAGCATGGGCTCCGAATTGATAGGCATATGCATTCAGACTGTCATTTCTAAAAAACTCATAGAGCGAACCGTGAAAGTTATTGGTACCGCTCTTGGTGATGACATTGATGAGTGCTCCGCCGGCGCGGCCTCCGTCAGCGGAGAAGCTATTTGTGAGAATGCGGACCTCTTGGATCGAATCGATTGCCGGACGCACGCCGATGGTGCCGATAACACGTTCGTTGTTGTCCAGGCCGTCGACCAGCTGATCGTTCAATACTTCGGACTGACCGTTAACCGACACCGATGACGTCGGACGGCGGTCGTCCGGACGCGTGCCGCTGCTGATACTGTTTGGTGCGCCTTCCGCGGCTCCCGGAATAATCTGTGCAAGGTTGATGAAGTTGCGTCCATTCAGAGGAAGGTCCTGTACGGCACGATTGCTGACGTTGCTGCCGATTGAAGATGTATCCGTCTGCAGCACCGGGGCCGCCGTAGTGATCTCCACAGTTTCATTCGCGGCACCGATCACCAACGCTGCGTCTGCACGGCGGCGATCACCGGCAGAGACGCTCAGGTTGGTGATGCTGGCTGTCTGGAAGCCCTCCATCTTGACCACTACCGAATAATTTCCGGGATTCAGGTTCGGAACGGTGTAGGCGCCGGAGTCGGTCGTTATTGTGTTTACCGTAACGTTGGTTTCCAGATTCGTAACAGTCACAGTTGCTTTGGGGACTTCTGCACCGGTAGGGTCCGTGACGTTTCCGAGAATGGTGGCGGTGGTATCTTGTGCGACCGCTCTATGAGGCGTGAACACAAGCAGAAGTGCTGTAAGCACGATAAGAAACAGCGACGCTCGGCTGATCGGGGCGTCGACGCGCAATCTCGTCTTAGGTTCCCCGCAAAGGGGAATCGAAAAGAAACTATCCATGCTGGCCTCATAATCGCAAATGCAAAAGTTTTCGTAGCGCGGGGAATCATAGGCCTCAGTCAGAAAAAATTGCAAGCCAATTATTGATAAGTCTCGACTTAGTCGGAGAGGCCATTTTGTTTTCGATCACAGTAGACCAGCAAGTCTTCGCTCAAGGTGGATCTCAACAACACGCGCTGGTGTGGCGTTTGTGGGTTTCGCGTCCGGGAAACGTAGACACGAGAGTCAGATTTCAATCGAGATTGCGGCATGAGCTGGGATCTCCCGGATGGGGGCCCGTTTGCGAATTTCGACACGCTTCACAATCTCGGCGTGCGGCGAGATAGAAGTCGTAAATATTGTGATTTATCGCTTCTAATAGGATGGACACCTAGAACAATTCAGACAAAACCTGTCGGATATTGGTGGAAAGATGAATCAGGAAGGACCTCCGCGGCTGTCTTTTGGTGAAGCTGCGCGAAGGCTCCGAGATCGACAATCCGAAGGCTGACGACTGCTCCCACTATAGATGCAGCGCGGCAGCTCTTGAAAAATAGAAAGGACTGCCTGTGTCTGCTGGTACCAGGGGCAGACGGTCCCAGCACAACGGCTCCTACTTCGTTAGAAATGGATTTCGTGGTTGTCCGCCCGCCCCAACCAGATTTCTGACTGGCTGTGATTGGTTCGCCATGTACAGCGCTATTGCGCTGCTTTGATCTGGAGTCCGGTAAAAAAGCCCTCCGTGCCGGGCCCGATCCAGAGGGCCACGCCACCGGATGAATCCCCGAGCTTGAGGTCATTGACGATCAAACATGGCTGCTTACTATCGTTGACATACAAACGGGCCTTCATTCCTTCGACAGTGATTCGAAAACGTGTCCAAACCCCAGGTTCAATATCCACATAGCTCATATACTCCAGGCGCCTGCTTACGTGCGTCTGCAAAGCTGAAATTGGGTACTCGCTGTACTGCGTCGAATGGTTACGGCGCAGCTGGTCTTCAGCGCGGCCGTTGGCCGGACGCAGGTAGATGTATTCGAACGGGCCGTTCTGCAGGCGGAAGCCAATTCCGATATAGCCGCGTGCTGTACTGAAGGCGCCATCCGCAGGGCTGCCCGCCACTTCTAACTCAATCGACCCATTATGAAAGGTAACGTTCTTGACTACGGCGTAGGCTTCACCATTGGGTGCGTTGCCATCTTGACCGCCTGCTGACCGCGGTAAATAACAGACTCGACTTTTACCTTATGCGGAATCAACTGACCGATGGTCTGAGCGGGCAGAAGTGACGGACAAGCGACAAGACTCCAAACAACTAGGTTCGAGACTGAAATACTTCCTGTTCTCGGCATACTCCTCCTACTCTTAGACCTTTTATGCCATGGAGGACACGCTCACCGATAGCGTGACAGACTTGCTACTTTTATTCTTGCGTTCTTCGCGTCAGTTCAACCCAGAACGAAAGCCGTGGGCCGTCTCTTCCAGGCAGAGCATACGTAGTTGCCCCTCCGATGAGTCGAGTCTGGTAGCGATAGAGTTCCAAATGTATTTCATAAGGAACACCATCGGTATCGGGAATTCGTTTCACGGACTGATCTGCACCCGTGTGTCCATCGTCGCCTCGAACTGGCTGGACTACCGGGCCAGCATCTTGCCCCACCGATATCGAAAACCACTCGCACCGAAGAGTCTGCGCCGTTTGCGACGTTACGACAACGAAGGTGGACAAAGCTGAATACGGGCGAGACCTCTCTGAACGGGCATAAGCTGGTCACTCTGGTCGCGAAGAGGTCATCTTCGACATGTTCGGCTTGTGGAGAACCTGTGTTCCTCGCCCCGTTCGCGGTTCGAGATTTGGGGAATAGGCTGCACTCGCCGCGAGCTAATCCGGGAAGGTAAAGTGATTCCATTTATCTTTACTTTCCCTTGGGGCGTCTTTGACAGGCTCTCAGTCACTTCCTCATTGATTCTTGTGGCGTTCAACGTGGCGGGACCTCGACAACGCCACTAGTAATCCGGCACGGCCGTCTCAAGCACTGCGGGAATCGGTGTCACTCCTGAGAGAGTAATTTCTGTTGCCGATCGCGCCATCAGCTCACGCCACCCTTTGACAGCCCGTCTACACTATTAGTAGCGGACAACTCCGCCGACCCGGGCCGCCTCGGAACACCCAAGGACCACCCACCCATGCAGCAGACCCTCCCCACTGGAGCTCCCACTCTCACCGCTCCCCACTTCTATGTCACTGGCCGCCAGCCGCTCAGCCCCGGAGCCATCCTGCTCGCTATCGTGGCCGCCATCGGTGCGCTCTCCTCGGTCCTCTATGCCCTGGGTCATACCGGACATGCACATCTCGCCTCCGGCAGCTCCGACGCTGCCCGTTCCGCTGGCGCCACATCAGGAGCCACCCCGGCTGCCGACGAGAAAGACGATCCATCTCAGATCGACACCATCGTCCTCGGTGATCCCGCCGACGCTCCCGTGCCCGCCCGCAAGGGAGATCACGTCAGCCCCGTTCATCCCACCATCCTCGTTCATCTGCCCCGCTTCGGGGATCAGGTGGGCCTCATCCCCGACACCCCGGCCGGTCGCCTCCTCTACGGCTGGCTTGCCGCCTTCAACCAGGCAAGCTACCCCGCGCTTGGCAACGCTCTGCCCACTATCGCGCTCGCCTCCGCGGCCGCTGCACAGATCGAGCTCCGGCAGCAGACCGGCGGCTTCAACCTGCTCTCGGCCAAAGAGGTTCAGCCCGGCGTCCTCGTCTTCCGACTCCGCGACCAGACCCCCTCGGCGATCGAGGCCCTCGGCACCCTCCAGGTGCGTCCGAACTCCAGCCCCGCCGCCATCGCGAGCTTCAGCCTCCGCGCCGTTCCCCCACCCCGCCAGGACTCCACCACGGGGGCTGCCCCACGCTCGGCAGCCTCACCGCGATGAGTCCGCAATCGCCCGCAAACCCGACCCTTACCCGCTGCACGCGAGCTCACACCCGGTAGTGGATCAATTTGAATTCGTCGATTGCTGTCGTTATTTGAGAGGGGGGCTATGAGGTTCTGTGCCTAAATACAGGGGACTGTACTTCCCGGACACGTTCTTTTTTGTTAGATCCTTCTCCTTCGGCAGATCGCGGCCAAATCATTCTTGCAGCTCGCCGCAAAATTGGCTGAACATGGCGGTGCGACGCCACCCAATGAATGGGCATCATGCGTTAGCATGCGAGCATGCTTCGTTCCGCTGGTATCGTCGCTCTTACTCTGTCTCTGTTACCCGTTCTGCACGCAGAGACAAGCCCGTTCGTCGGCCGTTGGGATTTCAACGTTACTCAATCGAATGGTAAACAGGCTGCCGTCTGGCTCGGTATTAAGGAGAAAGGAAGCGGTCTCGATATCTGGTATCAGCCTACCGGTGGCAACGTCTTCCAGGTTCCGGATTATAAAGTGAGTGGTTCTCATCTCACGCTCAATATGGAACACGACACATCTGTCGAGCTGGACGCGAAGGATGGCAAGCTGGTCGGAACCCAGAAACACGCCGGCCACAACATCGAACTCACCGGTCTGCCGGCTCCTGCGTTGAAAGGCCATGAACCCAAGGCTTGGACCAAGCCGGTAAAGCTCTTCGATGGTAAGGATCTGAGCGGTTGGACTCCCATCGGCGACACAGCTAATAGTCACTGGGTCATTCAGGACGGCGATCTCCTCAATGAAAAGCACGGTGCCAACCTGAAGAGCAACGAAAAATTCACCGACTTTAAGGTTCACTTCGAAGTAAGCTGCCCCGATGATGCCAACAGTGGCTTCTATCTTCGCGGACGGTATGAACTCCAGCTCGAATATGAAAAGGCAGGAACCGAGCCGCCGGAGCGCTCTATGGGAGCGATCTACGGACGCCTTGCGCCAAGCTCCATGCTGCCGCGCAAACCTGGCGAATGGGAATCATTCGACGTCACCCTGGTGGGAAGAACGGTAACGGTTGTTCGTGACGGCACGTTAACCATCGACCATAAAGAAATTGACGGTATCACCGGCGGTGCGCTCGATGCCAATGAAGGCGAACCCGGATCTTTCTACATCCAGGGCGATCACACCGGTGGCCTCAAATTTCGCAACATCACCGTTTCCGTACCAAAACGATAACTGTTTAATCGCTGTTTATCTGCGTTGTCGGCGGCCCTTCTTTTCATTTCGCGGCTGGTCGAAGAACTGCTTTCTGGACTAGCTTGCAATCACTTCACTCCCCAAACGACCGAAGATATCTCCAGGAAAGAGCGACCAGATGGAACCCTGGACTGCTCGAAGCCCTGGGTTTCTTCTGGTAAAAGAATTTCTACAGGTTAGGAATAATCTGGCGCCCAGTGAGGCATCTTTCTACCGATTAAGGAATTACGTCTGATTGACTCAGCATCAGGCTCGGCTGTTACCAGACATAAGCGGCGACAACTTGTGGAGGCCCGGCCTTCCGCCCGATTATATCTGTCGCCACCAGAATCTGGAGATTCTTAGTCTGCCAATTTGGAGGTAGTGTGCGAACTACGTTTTGCAACATCTCCGGGTTTGTCACGAGTTCGCAGGCTGCCTCCGTTCCGCCGTCTTGCAGCCCCGCTATTTTAAGGAGAAATTGGCCGGTATCCCCTACAGGTTCGCGGGTGATCAAACCGTAATCTTTGGTTCGGCGATTAGAGTATTCCGTTCGCCAAGTGCGCTTTGTCCCTGCCTCCTCAATGTACTGATAGGAGTTATTGTCATGGATACTGAAGTGGAATTCGCCGTCTATCTCGGTTGTCCAGCGATTGTTCATGGCTCCCACGATGATCGAAGGTGAATCCCGTAATTCAAGAAAGGAACCTTCGTCTCCGAATCGCAAAGCGAAAGTCTTGTCGAACCTTCCAAGGAACGCAGTCAACATCAAGCCAGCCCTTACGCCGCCGACCGCCGGCCCGGAGTTGCTTACGGGAATCATTTCGCCCCATTTAATTGGAGTGCTGTTGTCCAACGGGAGAGGTTGATTATGCCTATCAACCCCTTTCTCAAAAACTCCGGGGTGGCTCTTTCCGTATTCTTCAAATAGGTGTGCGGACGGTGTGTAAACGAAGGGTTTGCCCAGATTAATGACGATTGATTTCTGACTCGAGAGAATTGGGCCCCAGAACTTCGTCACGGCTTCTGTCGGATGCTGGGGTGTATGGATCAAATAGCCTAGCACGCCACCGATCAACAGTAGAAGCAAGCTAAAACCGATTATCTTCGCGGACAAGACAGCTCTACTTGAAGCTTCAGCCTCATGCAACATCTGCCGCGAAAACGTTGAAGGGAGTGGAATGCCGATATCCGTAGAAGCGTCCGGGCCTGCATCGGTGGGTTCCGGCAAGATTTCTGCACCGACTTGCCGTACCAGTGTCAGGTCGGACGTTGGCACTTCCGTGGTTGCTACAACTTGCCGTGTGCGAAATACCGGCACGTATGTGCCGGTGGGAAGCTCAACAATGACACCTTGTTCATCCTTTGACTCAGCCAAGTACCTTTCCAATCGGCGACGAACCTCGCCCGCCTGCACCCTAACGACTGGATCATCACCCGTAGCGTAGTTATTGTCCCGGCCGAAGACGTAGATCCCGATGAGCCGTTCCTTGATGATTGACTCATTCCCGACAAGCTTCTGTTCGACAACGTACTCGAGAAACTGTTGGCTCCGTTTGCTGGAGCGAAAGTGTCGACTGGTGATGATTTGTCGCAGCTCTTCGCGCACGGCCTCCGGGGTGATGCCTGGAGAATCGACCGAGGTGTCGTTCTCCTGTTTATGAAGTGTAATCATGGACAGCCGAAGTGTACGCCGCATTTGGTCTATACGGCAACGATATGCCATTACTGGTCAAAAGACTGAGTGGGGCACTCTCTGTATGAGATTGAAGATAAGACACTTATCCGGCTCCTTACCGTAAGAAACTGTGTCCAGCCGTGACACCTTCAGCTACAGCGCATAGGAATGGATGGTTCGTGATACAGCCGTAGATCGCACTGCGAGTTGTCGCGGATTGGCTCCGACCCGGCAGGCAGCTTATAGATGGGCCCTTCCATACGACGCGGAGAGTCCGCTGCAGGCCGGATGTTGTCCGGCGTATTTGAATTTGGAGGCTCGACCACAGTATGGAAACGGAACAACAGAAGAGGACACGACCAGCAGAGATTGCCGACGGTCGGATGGTTCGACCTGCACATGGTTTTATCTTTCTTCTTCTTCTCGGTATCGTCTGGATCGCGGTGGGTGGTAGCAGGCCGGCATGGTCGCAGGGCAGTACCGCAACGTTGGGTGGTCGTGTGACGGATCCACACCAGGACGTGATTCCCAACGCCGCCGTGGCGGTGGCTTCGGCGGAAACCGGTGTCATAACGCATGCGCGTACAAATGGCGCCGGACTCTGGCAGATCAACTCGCTCATCCCCGGCCACTACCGGTTCACCGTTACGGCCAAAGGATTCGCGACATTAGAACATTCCGCCGTCGATCTCCAGATCGCGGATGTGAAATCCGTTGACGTAGAGATGAAGGTCGGTAGCCTGGATCAGGAGGTAGTGGTTACTGCGGAGACGCCGCTGATCGACACAACCGCGGCGATTTCAGGCGTCGTGCTCAACTCATCGGACCTCGAGGAATTGCCCACGCTAACCAATTCTCCGACGGAGCTTGCATCGCTGGCGCCAGGTGTCTTCCTGGCTCCCCCAACCGGAGGCGCCGCGTCTCTCTGGTCCAACTCGTCGCTGTCGGGGATAAAGGTGAACGGCTCGGGTTCGGGCAACAACGCGGTCAATTACGTCCTTGACGGCGCAACGGACACGATTGTGTCGAGCGGTAATATCGCGTTCATCCCGCCAAATGATGCGGTAAGCCAAGTCCGTGTGATGACGAACTCTTATGACGCCTCCATCGGTCGTACTGCTGCCGGCACGATTAACATGTCTCTGAAGTCCGGAACGGAGAAGTTCCACGGTGTGTTGTACGAGCGCAACCAGAACAACTTTCTGAATGCAAACTACGTGCAATACAAGGCCACGGGTACGCCGACTCCTACGATTCGTTTCAATGAATGGGGTGGAACCATCGGAGGGCCAGTTTGGATCCCGAAGGTCTACGACGGTCGGAAGCGCGGCACCTTTTTCTTCTTCTCGTACGACGGTGTCCATAATGTCTCTCCTGCAAAGACGAGTTTTCTGAGTATTCCAAATGAGGCGGAACGCAACGGCGACTACAGCCAGTCTTTTCAAGTTGTCAATGGCGTGACATATCCGATCTCCATCTATGATCCCAAAACGATCGATTCGGCTGGTAATCGCCAGAAGTTCTCCAATTCGGTCATCCCTCAGGATCGCATCAGTCCATCGGCGAAGGCGCTCATCTCTCTCCTGCCGCTGCCAAACGTACCCCACGACGCAGGCGGATCCGATTCCAACAATTACCTCGAGAACAATCCTAAGATAGACAATTTCTATAGTTGGCTGATACGCATCGACCAGGCATGGAACAACAATCACCATAGCTATATCGATTGGCGACGTAATCAGCTAAGGGAGTTCACGAATGACAATTTTGGACCCAACAACTTACTGGCGGGTGAGAACCTGAACCGTGATAATTACGGCCTCACCGTAAACCACACATGGGTGGTCAATCCCAACGTAATCATCACCCTCAATGCGAATGCCACCGCGTATAAGACCACAGACGGATCGCCCGCCGCGTCGGTCGACCCGACGAACTATGGGTTCACAGACACCTTCGCGGATAGCCAGCCTCTTCGTGGACTCCCACAGATGACCAATGTTCTGGGACTGGACAAGATCGGGACTAGGGTCGGACCGCTGTATGAGAACGACTACCAGTGGGAAGGACGCGGTTTTGTGACCCAGATCATAGGTCGGCACACCCTTCGCTACGGTGCCGAGTATCTGTTGCAACAAGAGGCAGACGGAAATAACTCCGGGGCAACAGGGATCTTCAACTTCAGCTCGATATGGACCTCGCCCAATCCCAACACGACGGCTCCTGCAGGGGCGGATACGGTAAATCCCTCCTTCCTGCTTGGCCTGCCAAGTTCGGGGTCGATCGCGCAGAACGCGACCGCCTTCTGGTCGCAGCCCTTCACCGGTGCTTTTGTGCAGGACGACTGGCGTGTGACTCCAACCTTTTCCCTGGACCTGGGACTTCGTTGGGACATCCAATTAAGTCTGAAGGAGCGTCATGATCGCTACTACGCTCGCTTTGATCCCAATGCCAACATTGAACCCGTAACGAATTATGCTCAGCCCCAATATGCAAATCTGCTGGCGGCATCTTCGACGAGCTCAGGCGTCGCATTCCTGCGTCAGTACAGGAGCGACGCGTCGACCTTTCAGGCCAAGGGCGCTATTCAATATGCGGGTCTCGATGGCACCAATCGCTCTCTAACGGACCTGCAGTATAAATACTTTCAGCCGAGAATCGGCTTTGCCTACCAGTTCGGTCCACAGTCAGTGCTGCGTGGTGGCGTAGGTCGATTCGTGCAGGCAAACTTCACGGCGAATCACGGAGATCAACTTGGCTACAGCACGACGACACCGTTTACCGCATCGGATGACAACTATCGCACCTCCTCGGCAACGCTTGATAGTCCGTTTCCAACCGGCCTTGTAGCTCCTACGGGAAACTCTCTTGGAGCGCTAACCAGTGTGGGCTCGGTCTCGAGCTTCTATACCTCAAATGTGAAGCGACAGTACACGGATGACGTAAGCCTCCGCCTGCAACAACAGGTTCGCAATTATCTGTTTGAAATCGGGGGTGTTTTCGATCGCACAAGTGGTCTTACCGTCGGCTATCAGATTGATGAACCCAGCGTTGACATCTGGCATGGGGCGTTTGATCCTAAGTTTGATGCCAATGGACGTCCCGTCGATACCCTCCCTGGCAATGTGGTCGTGACCAATCCGTTCAAGGGAGCACCATATATCACATCGAGCCTGGAAACCAACTCTACCGTGAGCGCGTATCAGCTCGCTCGTCCGAATCCCTTAGTCAACGGCATAGCAGAAAGTCTTTACAACGGAAGTTCGACAAACTATGCCTTACAGGCGCGCGTGCAACGGCGCTATAAGGACGGCTTCGGCATCATAGCGAACTTCACCTGGGGTAAGCAGATGGACAAAACAGGCTACTTCACTCCCTCTGCTTATTCGCAGACTCTGCATCGCCAACTCAGTCCCGGCGACCGCCGTTTCCAGATCTCCATCAGCCCTACGTACATTCTTCCGTTTGGCCGAGGGAAGCTGATTGGAAACCATGTCAATCATTTTGTGGACAACATGATTGGAGGATGGGAAGTCTCCGCGATCTACAAGTTCTACTCTGGAACGCCGATTACCTTGCCAACGAATACGGCTTTCTTTCAGGGTGGCGATCCTGCAGACGAAATCACAAAAAGTAAATCGAAATGGTTCAACACCGATAAGTTTCGCGCATTTCCAAATCGCTGTACCACTGTTGCGCAACTGGCTGCCTATCCATCCTGGACTGGAGTACAGAGGTTGCCTGGCTACAATTGGTCGCCAACGTCGTCTTCGGATCAATCGAGGAATGGTGTCTACAACGACTTCAAGACCTGGATCAGTGATAGCCCGACAACCTTCGGCACAGTGCGCAACCCGTACACGATATAACTGGGACATCGGCTTGCGTAAGAATTTCCCGATCCATGAAAGCGTGCGACTGCAGCTGCGCATCGATGCATTCAATGCCTTTAACCATCCACAGTTTGGCAATGTAGATACGAACCCAACCGATACCTATTTCGGATTTCTCGGTGGATCGCCCATTCCATCTCAGGTCAATACGCCCAGAGCGATTCAGTTGCAGGGCAAGCTCTACTTCTAGATCAGTGAACGCTTCTCGCTTGACATCGAGTAATACGTGTCGAGCGAGAAGCAGACGGATAAGCTTTACCATTTCAATGCTGATTCATAGCAACTCGCGCTGTTGCAGGCGATGATCAAAATCCAGGAATCCAAAAATCGAAGGATCGAGCCTTAATGAATTCGAAGCGATTGCGCTTGTTGTACCTGGAAACGATGGCTCTCATCTGCTCGGTGTTTCTCCTGGCGGTCCCTCTCCTTGCTCAGGACAACGAGATCGAGCCGGCTACGTTCACCAACCCACTTAAAGATACTGGTCCCGATCCCTGGGTGTTCACGTGGAACGGCAACTACTATTACATGAATACCACTGGGCGAAATTTGGTGCTCTGGAAGACTCGGGACATAACCAACTTACGGAATGCCGAGAAAAAAGTCGTGTGGGTGCCGGAGCCAGGCAAGCCCTGGTCCAAGGAAGTATGGGCTCCTGAACTGCACCGCTGGAACGACAAGTGGTACATCTATTTTGCTGCCGATGACGGAAAGAACGCGTCGCATCGCATCTTCGTTCTCGAAAATCCTTCCACCGATCCGATCGAGGGTGAATGGGCATTGAAAGGTAAGGTTGCAGATTCCACGGACCGGTGGGCCATCGATGCCGATGTGTTTGAGGTGAAGGGTCAGCATTACATGGTGTGGTCAGGATGGAGAGGGAATAAGAATGGGAAGCAAGATATCTTCATAGCTCACATGAGTAATCCCTGGACGATCGATTCCCAACGCACGCTCATTTCTTCTCCCAATCACGCATGGGAGAAGAATGGCGATCTACCTGGCGGGAAGCACTTAGATGTGAACGAAGGTCCGGAGGCACTGATCCACAGAGACGATATCTTCATTGTGTTCTCTGGTTCAGCGTGCTGGACGGACGAATATGCCCTCGGCGCTTTGCGATCTACCACCAACTCCGATCTATTGAAAGCGAGATCGTGGAAGAAGCTACCTCTTCCACTCCTAAGTACGGATCCTAAAGCACAGGCGTTTGGTCCTGGGCATAACGGCTTCTTCAAATCCCTAGACGGGCAGCAAGATTGGCTGATCTACCATGCCAATCCTGAGGCCCACCAGGGGTGCAGGAGTCATCGTAGCCCTCGCATTCAGCCATTCCAGTGGAATGCAGACGGGACACCGAACTTCGGGAACCCCGTTCCCTTAGGACAGCACCTGCCTAAACCGTCCGGCAGGTGAGCGGCCGGCTCCCTCCATCCGCCGGGGGCGCCCGTGCTTGAGCCAGCGTCACGGCCACCCCGACCTCCTGATTGGTAATGGGAAGTCGGCTTGTCAGGAGTGATTCCTAAATGGCGAGAAATGGGATGAGCACGAGCCTAATCCACCCTGAGCAATTTTGGGCAGACAGCGTGCCGCGCTTGTGCTGCTTGTCTCGCCATGTCCCCGCAGAGGAGATAGGCGAGGAGAAGGGGTCTTCCAGGCTGACGAGTACGAGTACCGACCGTGACTCCTGGCGGTGCATTTCTGGGGTCGCGTTACGGGCGCATTGATCGACATTCAGAACGGAATCGCCCCCGAACTCGGTCCGGCTAGCCAGAGACGCCCGCAGAGGGTGACCTGAGCGCTCGATTTTGACTAAGGTCTCTCGAAAAAAGTGTATACAGTTTGGCAAATCTCCGCGCAGGGAGCGATTTTGCAATGTTGAACGGCTTTACAATCCAGGTTCTGGGGCACCGATTGTCTCATTCTATTCGGTGCCTGACGAAGGGCATGGGCGCTCCTGGCAGCCCTACTACTAGCTAGTGTGGGGACGGATACGCCCAGCAAACGGGGATCACCGGGCATATCGTAGATGTTTCAGGTGCCGCGATTCCGAACGCACAGATTACAGTACGGGAGCAAGACGGCGCTTTCTTCCAAACGAAGTCGAACGGAACGGGTGAGTTCCAGATACCTGCGCTCAGAGCCGACGATTACACCATCCGGGTCGAAGCGAGTGGCTTTACCACGTTCGAGCAAAAACTGAGCATCTTGGTCGGTCAGGCTCTCACCATCGAGGCGAAGTTGCACTGGCCGGTTCTTCATAGACCGTTACCGTTACGGCCGCGCGGCTGCAATTGACACGTCGTCTTCTCAGGTCGCCGGAAATGTCGATCCAGAGGCGATGAAGACCATTCCGCTCAACGGGCGCATTGGCTGGAGTTGGCGACACTGGTTCCTGGCATTCGCGTCCACACCGTTACGAACTTTACTCCGCTTGGGACCACGGTGAGCGAAAATTCCAGCTGCAGCTCGACGGCCAGCAAGTCACTCAAAACACTGCTGACCCAAGTATGGACAGCCTCAGTTCTGTCGAGATGCCACCGGCCAGTTTCAAATCATTACGAAACCGTTTTGATGCAACGTCAGGACGCTCGTCTCAAATCTTCGTCGTAGCACAGAGCAAGAAATGGGACGGACCTTCTGCATGGATCAGCTTTCGACTATTTCCGCGATGCCTCGTTGAATGCGGCAGATCCTGTCGCACACAAAGTACTTCCTTTTCAAGACCAGCAATTCGGCGGATCGGTGGAAGGACCGATCCAGAAGGGTAAGATGTGGTGCTTCGACTCTTATGAAGGAGAGCATAATCCCGGAACGGTCGTTTCTACTCCGCCGGGAGGCTTCAGCCAGTACACCCCAATCAAATAACCTGACGGTCAATGAATATCTTGGACGTATCGACCGCCAGATCAATGCCGACAACCACCTCATGGTTCGCGGTAACGGCTATACGTGGCGCAACCCATACAATCTTACGTCCGGCACTCCTATTCCCAGCCAGATTTACGCGGCGACGCGTACGAGCTGTGGCTTCGCGGGAACGTGGGCTTCGACGCATGGCCCGAACCTCGTGAATGAGTTAAAGGGAGGTTTCAACTACTTCGAATGGACGAATGATCCATACGTCAAAAAGCATCACGTACATCCTTCCAGTGCTCATGCCACTTGGCAGCGATCAGGCGAAAGGGCAGTTCATTTCTTTCCCGGATGGCCGTCTTCTCAGCTTTGCGCTGAGCCATCGGATCGACATCGGAGGCCAGTGACCGCCGGGCAGCAGCGTGGAGTACCCGAACCTCGGCCAGTGTCACTTCGGGGTACTCTCCTGCCTCTCGAAGCGATACTTCCAACGCCACAATTTGCCCCCTGCCTTCGTCACCAGCAAGAACAGGCCCCCGGTATCCGGCATCTTGTAATCCCGCTCGCCAGCGGCCGCTCTCTTAATTGCCGTATCAGTTAGCATCAGGCCCTCAAACCTTGGAAAATAAAAAGGCCCCCAGGCCCGCAGACAGAGGCCCCCACAAAGGCCCCCAGAAGTTCGTGGATTCGATAGAACATCCCCGGACCACGTGGGACAACAGGCTGGCTCTAAGCCAGCATATTGAGTTTTAGGTTGGGCTTGGACTTTATCGGACGGGGTTGGATGATTTATTGGTCGGGGCGGAGGGATTCGAACCCCCGACCCTCTGCTCCCAAAGCAGATGCGCTACCAGACTGCTTAGAATCAATTACTTACGGGATTTTTCTCGAATTAGCTCAACTGTTCGGGAGAACCTACTATGTCGTTTTCAAACTTCCTTCGTGCTCGTCAGTATTTGCAAAACGTAACCCCTGCGACCTTAGAGTGGTATCGCGTCAGCTTCCAATGGCTTCCTTCTGAAACCCCAACGCAAGCCGAACTCAATGAGATGGTGATTCGGATGCGGGAGAAGGGATTGAAGGCTACGGGCTGCAATTCCTTCATCCGGGCCATCAATGCTTATCTGCACTGGGCCAGCGGTGCGACCCGGAAGTGCGGAGCTGGATGCGTTCATCCTCGCATTCAGCAACTCAAGGAGCCGCAGCTTATATTGCCGACGTTCACCGAGTCTCAGGTGCGGCGATTCGTCGCGGATAGACCGAAAGGGAAGTATCGTCGTCGGCTGCATCTTCTGGTGTTGTTTCTGCTCGACACCGGCTGCCGTATCAGTGAAGCCCTCGGCGTTCGAGTGCGGGACATCGACTTCGACAACCTTCTCGTGACGCTCGACGGCAAAGGCCGAAAGCAGCGTATCGTTCCGTTTAGCTTCGAGCTGCGGCGGGCAATGTTCAATCACTGCAAGCAAGGGAACCACACCCCCGACCATTTCCTCTTTGCCAGCCGTTCTCAAACCGCGCTCGGAAAGAGGGTGATGCACCGGGACGTCAAGAAATACTGTCTAGACCTCGGGTTCGCCCCGCCTGCCCGGATGCTTCACGCTTTCCGGCATACCTTCGCTGTGAACTACCTCCGACGTGGAGGCAGCGTGTTTCATTTGCAGAAGGTCTTGGGGCATACGTCGCTCGATATGACACGAAAGTACGCCAACCTCGTCACGACGGATCTACAGGCCGTTCACGAGCGTGTGTCGCTGCTTTCAAAACCCTAGCTGGGGTACCGGCGTCGTTTTGGATGGGTTGCACTACGGGCTTCCTGATGCGGTTACGGGGCATCTCAGGCGTTCAGAACTTGAGGTGCCTCAATCACGATTAGTGTTTGGCGGAGGTTTGAATTTCTAAACTGCTAGTTCATATATAAGTCGTCCAGAATGAATAAGATATCAGTTAGACGCTTATCAAACTGTGTAATTATCAAGAATTGATTGTGTATGTAAATTTGTGAGCTGCGGAGGGCTTTTCTAGGGGTGCCTTTCAAGATTTGACACACCCCTACCCACTATGTTGTTGCAAATAAATTAGTTAGAAGGTGTAACGTCGCATGAATCATTCGTGCCAGCTTGGTCAGGGCTGGTGTCTTGGGGCTGTCACAGGGGGTGTCATGGGTCTGTCCTGAGGTAGGTTGTTGATTCTATTACGTTGTCATGGCTGTCATGGGTGAGCGGCGCATTATAGCGTCTATTGTTTATACCGTACACATATAAATAATAATGTTTTGAAAGCTTCATAAGCCCTTGTCACCCATGACAGCCCATGACAGCGTGACAGCGTGACAACTTACTCGGCCATGTCAGACAGTCGGCAACCGTGATACGCATACGAACGCTTGGCGTCCCGTGCCTTAGACAACCTCCTCTCCGGAAACCTGACCTTCAGTTTCGCGAGAAGCCTGATGTCGCTACCCCCGTCACTAACGACAACGCCGGTTGCCCCACTCAGCTCAGTCAACCATCCACGGACGGCGTCCTGCATGTCAGCGCGTCTAACCGCTCCGCTGGTGTCCACCACGAGGCGCTCCTCTATGAACTGCTTCACGTCGTCCAGTTCATCGAATAGTTGCTCGGTCTCGTCCACCACCACGGCGGGCGGCCTCAACCCATTGAGCAAGACATCAGGCGCTAATTGAATCAGACGACGAACAATTCCGCCTAACTCGGCATTGTGCAACGTCGCCTCCAGGGTCGCATCCTCACGCCCGACAAACGACGCTTTGAACGGGATGAAGTGCACACGCCCCCGGAACGCATCATCGGCTGGAAGCTGAGGGCGCTCGTTGGTTGAGAGAAGCAGCTTATGAGTCGGCTTGAATGTCCTGGCGTCTTGACGCATCCTCGCCCCGCTAAGCGCGTCTCCCCCGGACATCTGTTTGAGCATCGCGTGATTCAGGTTGCCCTTCGTTGCCTCCTCCACCGCTGCTAGCCGCTTGCCTTCCAGGGATGAATAAACGCGCTTCATCGTGTCTGTGCTCATCTTCGCTACTGTGATCTGGTCAGGATTCAACGTCACGGCAAACCCGCCGTTGTCCTTGCCGAGTATCGCCGTCAGTAATCGAATAAAAACGCCCTTGCCGTTGCGTCCGCTGCCCCACAGGAAAAACAATTTCTGCGATGCCTCTGCTGTGAGCGTCAACGCCGCCAGCCGTAAGAGATACTCTGCTAGGTCAACGTCACCGCAGGTTATCTCCGAAAGAAAACGGTCAAACCTCGGCGTCGGGGTGTCGGCGGGAGAAACATAAAGACGCTGTGTGATGTAGTCCGTTCTCAGCATCGTCCGTATCTCCCCGGTGCGTAAGTCAACAACGTTGCATCCTGGCAGACCCAACAAATAAGGGTTACGGTCGAAAACTTCAAACTTGGTTTTCGGAAGTCGAGCCGCCACAAACTGCATGACGCCTGCAACGAATCCGGAATCGAGTAGTTTGCGGCGTGGATCAATCTTGCCGTCCGCCTCCGGGTAAAGCTCGTATAGTCCCTGTACGTATCGCCCCACGGCCTCGCGTAATGGCGCGGTGTCTTTGGAGACTTCCCATCGCGTACCAACCCACTGCGCCGTGGGGCGGCCATCAATGTCATAAACAGCTTTGAAGTCCTCCGTTTGAGCCAAGAAAGCATCAGCAATTGTCGCGTGAGTGATTAGGGGCAACTGCTGGCCGCCCTCGCCGATAACAACGCTTACGCCTGTGTTTGCTGGCCTGGGATTTCTCGGAAAGTCGATCATAGCCGGGCTCATAACCGCTCCCCGCAGTCCAGGCCGTCCAATTGATCCGCGATATCCTGCAACGGACCCCATGTATGCCCACAGCCCTCGTACCGTTCCGCCTCCAGCCGCACCAGCCGGGCAGCGTGCGAAAGCAGCGTATCGTCGGGCTTCTTCTTTCGGTCACGTTTCAAATGCGCGATCCATTCGCCGTGTGTCATAGTTGATCCTTTCGCGGTTAGCGTCCGTTGAGGTTGTAAAGTTGCCCAAGAGCAACCCATCGTTTGAGAGAAAGACCCCCTACTAATGCATTGTTTGGTGTTATCTCTTTGAATCCACGGGGGATAAATTCGGCTTATTATGTCTAGCGGTTGGTCCTCCTTACTTGACTGTGGAACTCCTTCGCAAACTCCCTGCCGTGAGTCTTGAGCATCTTCTGGACGCCGGTGGAATCGATGGCCGTAACTTGCGGGCTGTAACGCACGTGAATGTGCGTCATTGCGCCGCCGCCCTGAAATCCGCCGCCGTTGCTTGCGACCTTCCGCAATCCGTCCATGACGCCACCGGGGACGACGCCTTCACCGGGCGTCAGCATCGCCGGGACGCTGTCAAAGTTGCCAACGCCGGGAACGCTGTCAGTTCCGGCGCTGAATGCCATGACGCTAGCGAAAGCACCGGCAGCCAACACAGGCGCTAATACGGGCGCGGAGGCCCCGCCGCGCTCCCATCCCCACCCGAAGGCTTTACGCGCCGCCTTCGCTGCGTCGCTCGGCTTGGTCATGTCGTTAGACATAATTGCCATCATGGCGTTCTGGAGCATGCCCGACGCGACCTGAGTAAATATGCCGTTCATCATCGACGCGAAGTTCTGCTGTCCGGTGATGACGCTAGAGAGACCCCGGGCGAGGCTTTGCTCAAACTGAGTCTCGGCACCTAGAACACGCTGATTCCTGGACATCGTCGCTTGTGTCTGTATCTGCGTCTTCTCGTTCTCGTGCGCTTTGACGAGCTGTAGCTCTTTGTTGTTGATCGCCTGGAGTTTGTTTTGATAGTCCTTGGCCGAGGTGTCGAGGGCGGCGGCTTGTTGCTGCAGACCTTGGCGCTTTATCTCAAATTCCTGTTGGGCCGCCGCTAACGCCTCGGACATCCGCTGTTGGTCGGTGACGCGCCTGGACGAATCCTGCAACGCTATCTGCGTCTGCTGCGCCTGCAACTCCAGCTCGCCCATCTTTGTGGCGTTGTCGGCGGACTCCCGGCCCGCGTCGGCCTTCAGCTTGGCCTCCTCTGACGCGCCCTGCCGCACGGTTTCGACACGCTGCAACCCCAATTGACGGTAATAATCCGTTTCTTGAAGGTTCATCGCTTCGGCGGCTTTGATAGCCGAGTCGATGGCTGCCAACCGCTCCGATGACCCTTGATCGGTTGCGTTGATTTTTTCTCGTTCGTTCTGCTCGGTGTTGGCGAGGTCGCGTTGATACTGCTCGACGTCGGCACGGCTGCGGAGACCGGCGACACTGGCTGAGTACGCCGCCTCGATGCCGAGCTGGCCATCTCGCAACGCTTTGAGCTGGTTCTGATAGTCCTTGCTGGATTTATCGAGTGCCGCAATCTCGGCGGTGTTGCCCTGGAGCTTGATTTCCTTATCCCGCTCCGCGAAGCTGAGGTCCGATTCTAGCCGCTGCTCGACACTGGCCCGCTGTATTGTCATCCGGGCGTCTGCCATCGACTTCTCAGCCTGGAGGGATTGCTCGGCGATGGCCATTTGAGATTGTGCCGCCTGCCGTGCACCCGCCGATGTACGAGCGCTCGCGTCGTTGCCGGTTTGCTTCTTGGCGTTGTCCTGGTCTTGCTTCTTTATCTCGGCGATTTTGGCCTGCGCGGTGACTTGAGCGGTCAAGGTCTGGAGAAGGGTTTCTTGTGACTCGACTTCTTTCTTGGTGTCACCGACCCCGGCAGCCTTGAGAACGGCAAGGGCTTTGTACTGCGCCGTGTAGTCCACGGACGGCCCCATCATGCCGCCGCCTGTACGACTGCCTTGCAGAGACTTCTGCGCCTGGAGGACACGCTCCGCGCTGTCGCGAGTGCCTTTGAGAAGGTCCGATGCCTCCGAGTCCTTACCCTGCGACAAAAGGCTGTCGTACTTCGTTTTGAATTGGTCGAGAGCATGCGTCGCACCGGCAGAACCGATACCGAGGGTGTACCAATGGCCCTCAAGGAGCTTGAACGTCCCGTCCGCCGCCTTCGAGACGGTCTCGAACTCATGCACGAGGTCTTGCATGCTCGCGTGGTCGATGAGCTGGAGGGTCTTGTTTAGTGCGCCGAGATGATTGTTGGAGAGTTCGTCGGCGCGTTGCTGAGCCGATAGGATCTTGTCATCCAAAGTGTTGAACGACTCATTTACGGCGGTGCCAAACTTTGTCTGCTCGGTGGTTAGTTTCTCTTGTTCCTCGCGCCACTCTTTGACCTTCGCTGCAACCTCGACGGCGATAGCAGCAACGGCTCCGATGCCGCCGATGGCCACGGCGAACGGCAACGCGGCCATAACGACGGCGCTATCTTGGAACTCCCGGACGAGGTCGGCCATTGCTGCGGCGTGGTTGCCCCGGATGGTGTTGTCGATGAGACCGAGGGCCGCCCGGACGTTGCCTGCCGATTGCTGGACGCCTTCACCGCCGTCTTTAGCTGCGGCGCGGATGTCGCGGAAGGCGTTCTTCGCTGACTTGGCCGCGTCGGCCATGCCGGTTTGAAACGTTGCCGTTTTAGTTTGCAAATCTACCGATAAAACCCAAACGGGCGAGGACATCTTGTACCACCTTTCGAGGAAAAAGACCCGCTTCGTCTTTGCTAGACGAGGGCGAAGCGGGTTGGAAGGACAGAAGTGGTCGTAGGGCAGTCAGCCCCGCTGAGCACCTCTGTTTTTGTTGATCGTTACTCCACCCTCTCAGGCACTAGGCGAAGACGAAGGTTCTCCGGCTCGTCCCCGTAACGAGCCGAAACTTGGTTAGGACAGCACGGTGTAGAACAACGGCTGATTCGTGACGCCCGCCAACGAAGCCAGGAATTTAGAGTCAAGCCACTGTGTCGCCTTGAAGCCAATCTCGCCGGTGCTAGCGAAAGCCTCGACAAGACGCTGAATACGGAACGGTGTCTTTCTCACGTAGGCACCGGCGGACCACTCGCCGTGGATAACCTGACCACCGGACAGAGAATCGTTGAGTACGATGTCCCGCCCGAATATCTGATTAGCGACGGGGTCGAACAACGGGACACCGCTGCCCTCAGCCCGAACGTCCTTGACCTTCGCAAGCGTGGCACGTGAGAGCATCCACTTATTCGAAGGCCCCACAAAGCGCGTAGGGATTGCATGCAACAGGGAACCGAGCGTCTTGTAAATATCGTTCGACCCTTCTGCAACAAGGACGTTTGAGTTTCCAGTCAGAGCCGTGAGAAGCGCCGCCGTGGTGGCTGCCGTAAACGTGCTGGCTACTCCATTTGCCAATTCATCCACGATTGTTCCGCTGAGGTCGATTGCGCTGTTCATCAACGCCTCTTCGGAAGCCTTCACGAGACGACTATATTTCACGCCGCCAAACGTAAAGCTATCGAGGTTGAACGGCTGCGAATCAACAGCGCTCGCACCTTCGGCAAACGTCGAAGCT
>Ga0193742_1000228_pt1 | contig 41435 bp, 46 predicted proteins | sample L2c1metaG_FD_165511 | JGI IMG/M metagenome (GOLD analysis project Ga0193742, IMG submission 165511) | Soil microbial communities from a riparian zone of the East river system, Colorado, United States - L2c1 | ecosystem: Environmental > Terrestrial > Soil > Riparian zone | place: USA: East River... | reverse complement strand
CCTCCGAAATTCGAGGCATCCAGCAAGAGAGCGGCGCAACCTACAAGTTGAAGCCAACGCCTCGCATGACTTCGGACCCGACATCTCCGTCCGAACTCCAAGCTTAACATGGTGGCACTGAACAATGGTGAGGTGGCCATCATCGGAGACTCCGTCGGAGCCGTCCTTTGATTGTTCTTCGGAAAGAACATGACCGAGCACGGACCATGACAACCACCACCAATGAGCAAGCGGCAGCAGCACCGAGCAAGCACCACCATTTCCTGAGGGCTGCGACTGGCTAAAATTCCCATTATTATTGTTGTTAATTTCATTTGTAAAATAGTTGTTTTGCAATACATTTACATTGTTATCACTAAAAAAAAAAGCTATGCCATAAATATATATGTTAATTGGTGGGATTTCTCCTTACTCAAAAGTGATCATTGAGAGTTGTAAATTCTTTTGAAAATTTATGATGTTTTAAGTTAGAATTTTTTCAAAAAAACTTGTTACATATTTTGCCATAAAAGTCTACATTAATCAGTGGAATTCCTCCCCATACAAGAAGCGGTAAATTACCACAGTCCCGAAAAACGACACTTTCCATCAGAATCATCTCATTCCAACCTTTGGGGTCATTTTTTCCCACCCTCCTGGTCTTACAGTGTCTGTCGTCTATGTATCCGCGGATGGTTGAAGCAACCTTGAGGACATCATGGTGAGTTGGATGTCCAGCCGTTCAAATTAATGTTCTCATGCGCTTCGATTGCATTGATAACGGGTTGATAGATTTCGATGTCAGATGTCTCTGATTTGTTGAAATTTTATCTTTAAGAATATCGAGGGGTTTGGGAGCCATGGTACTGTTTTTCTCACAGCAAAAATGCTAAATGGTTCATTTTCGAGCTAGCTCCTGAGTGGCCACCAGTGTGCATCGATGTACTGCGCTACCGGTCAATTAATTATTTCACAATATATATGGTTCAGGGACAACGGTACCAAAACGTATCGGTTTTGGCGGAGGGGTTTAGGGGTCGGCCGTATTCACACATCGCACAGTAACCTGACTCAGCCTGACTCTTATTCTGAACAGAACGCTACAGAACGTCGATTGTGTGGGTGTTAGAATTGTTGGGTTACCGGATAGGGTCGAGCGCCACGCGCTGCGCCTCGTGTTTTCGGCCTGGAGTTTTCCTGCTTCGTGTTTAGAGCATGGTCAGTCAAAATTACAGTTTGTATTTTAGTACTCGTTTGCGCCAATACACTCGGTTCTGTGGTAGGGCGCCAAACAGCTTAAGACATTCCCCTTTCTGATTTTTCCACTGTGGGCACCGCAGGCTGCCAGCCCTGCGCCACATATTGCTTCCGAAGAAGCCAAGCGCAACTTGTTCTTTTGTTGTTCAGAAAAGGAAAAAAAAACGAGGCTTCGTTTTTGCTACTTGTTGTTATTTTTAGATTCCGGGTCAGCATTTGCATTTACTGAATGCAAAACCCTAGACACTCCCAAAAATTCCCACCCCCGCCTCGCTGTGTACAAACATCTGCTTTTGGTAAGATACTGCGTCATCACGGTGCATAACTGCCTTTTTTGACACAGGCGCAGTTTGTATATCTTACAGCTTACCTGTGCTTGTGACGCGTGATGGGAAACCGTCTTTGGGGTCGGTCGAAACTATACTTCTTACATCCGACATTGGGGTTGCGAGGGCACATCCCGCGATACCAGGGTAATGTTTATATAGGCATGGTCTGAGGAATGCACAATGTACAGGAATGTGAATGTTAACCGTGAACAGAGAAAGGCTTGCGTCACCGCCAAAACGCCTGACCAAAAGCGGTTGTTTGTACATAGCGGGGCGGGTGGGAATTTTTGGGCAGGTGTCTAGGGTTTTGCATTTAGCTGTAACCCAAAAACCATGTGGGATTCAAAAGGTCCTTTATTTATCTATTTAGGATTTCTATTTTTTATTTTTTTTTCCTGCACATTGCATTGAAAACGACTTGAAGGAGAATTGTCAAAACTAGGCTGCCAAGGTTTGGACTTGGCAACATTCATTTAAACTCAGGCTGGCGAACCCTGGTGAATTGCGGCGCAAGGTTCAACTTGATCCCACAACAACCTGGGCCTGGCTTTCTGAAAGCTTTGAATAGACAATCGTTTTCGCGTTGTGCGCGCATGTAACCATGATCAGCGTAAAGATGAACCTCTTTTTTTCATATCCAAAAAAGAAAGGATAGATCGGTAATTAACCACTCCTTGAAAGTCCTTGAAGGCTTCGTATTCAATACGGTTCTTCCTACTAAGGAAGTTGGCCCGCTGGAGTTGCGAGTGGATGTCTTTTGGATCCGGGTGGGAATAGATATATCCCTTGTATAATTGTACGTACTTACATATTTCGAGGGTTACCATCTTTAATCAATCATCGCATCCATTGATGTATCATCCAAGTATCATCTCTAATAAAAGTACTATATAAATTATTACTACGTGTACTTGACGTTGAAAATATTGTTCACGGGTTGATTATCATCAAGTACTACTACCATTTTTGTTTGACTGATCTTTGTTAGACCTCTAAGAGGATCGTGAGCGACTTTGAATGCTCTAAGTCGAGTGCGAGGACCACGCGCCGAGATGATCATGATAAGAAATGTCAACATATGTATTGTCAACGTGTTTCTTGCCTGTCAAGATCGACTGACAACGTAAAGACTTTCGTCATGAGCGGGTACGACTTAACAACGAAGAACAATAAGAAATTTCTATTATACTTGTAACTATAGATATGTACTCATGATCAACACGAGGGAAAGGGACATAGTGCAAGAAAAATATTGGGGATGTTTAGAAGGGAAAGTGGGGGTTGGGTGTTAGATTACTTGAGCATAGAAGAAAGAAATTGATAAATTACAAGTAATTTAAGGTAACATGTAGTATGTGGGCTGGGGTTGAATGGGATGAATCGCCAGGGAGCTTTTGTGTTCGCAGAACGTACTGCTCCGGAAAAATTGTAGATGAAGTAGAATGTGAAAGTCATGAATATTGCAGGATGGGTAAAAAAAAAAGGTGTTAGATGGTACAATGCAATGCGATGAGGAAACGAATCATGTACGTTGTTTGCGAAAGGATTGGTACAAGAAGAGTCATGTGTGTGTGTGTGTGAGGAGACCAGTCAATGGAAGAATGGATGGAAGATATTAAGATTAGCCGCAAAGTATAGGTAAAATATATGCACAAGAAATGCAAGATGAGAGGGGTTGGTATGATCGATGATGGTGTGCGTTGCAAGCAAGCAAGCGAAGAGCAGGGCTATCAAGAGACGTTAGCGACGTGGATGAAACTCCTCCAGGACCAACGCGACGAATCGTCATCGTTGTGGAGGTCTATGAAGCTTTTGAGAGGGAACCAGTCTTTGGTCGATGATATTTGAGTTTTGTGGCGTCGAATGGAGGGTGAAGAAGTAACAAGGGACGAGTCATTGGGAGGTGGAAGGAGAGGAGCGGATCTAGGAGCTTCGAGGAATGATAGGGTTGGTAGAACCACGTCCTCGGGTTCCAAGACTGGATTTGGGAATGTATAGTCACCAAATTCGAGACTATCCAAATCACTGCCCTGGTCGTCTTCGTCCTCATCGTCGCTCATGTCCATGAAGTTATGTTGAGCGGGTTTTATGTGGACTTTGATAGGGCCATTTTTAGAACGACCTTCTAACCGTGCAAGAGCTTCTGAGCGGTTTGATCTGCGGACACGGGTAGAGACTGTTGAGGAAGTCACTTTTGTAGCAATAGAGATGTGGCGGATAGCCGTGAGTGGGGCGGGGGTGCGAGATATGGTAAGAGATGGGGTTGGGGGGAGAGGGAGTTCAAGGGCGGGAATGGGGACAAAAGACGGGAGACGGGGAGGTGCGGATTTTATTGAGGAAGGTGTGGGTTTTGGCAGTTCTGGTAGAGTGATTGAAGGGGCTGGTTTGGGTGATGGAATGGACCTCAAAGAGTCACGAGAGAAACGCAAGCGGAGAGATGGCGCCTTGGATGGTTCAGGTATCCTTCTAGAGAGAACAGTGGACAAGGTTTACAAAGAAGAAGAAAAAAAAAAGAAAAAAGGGTACTGACTGGAATTTGAGGGGAGAGGAGGGTTTCCGTTTCAAGCTAGCTGAGCGCATGGACTGTGACTCTGCTAAGTCGAGGGAGAGGAAAGATCGGTACTCTGGTTGACAGGAAAAGATGTATGGCGATTGGCCGTCTTTAAAGTTGTCTGTAGGCAGACTACCTCTCCTCATCCCATCTATAATTGAATGGGACAAAAGACCGGAAGTGAAGAATGGGGAATAGGGCGAGTTGGATGCGAACATGGGCGAACAAAGGAAAAGAAAACCCACCAAAAGTGGTCACCTCTTTTTTATACGATCTGTCAGATCTACACCCCCCCGATCTCGTTTCAACCGTGAAAGTTATATTGCCAAAAAAAGTCTTAGCTTCTGTTCGCGAAATCAGGAACCGACCTGAACCGACACAGCACGGCAAACCGACATTCACGCGCCGCCTTGCTAAAATCTGTCAGGCATACCTTCAATTCTGGGCACTTCTTCCGCTCGCCGATACTCGTGGATCTCTGCCTTTGTCGCTTTACACATGAGGCTTGTTGATCTTGATGGCTGGGGATCTTGGCTGATCTTGGCCATTGAGAAGCCACTGAGTATCTTAATGATGACTTGATAATGCATCCGACCTTCGTTTGCCTTCCTTCAGAGTATATATGCCAAATTTCTACAAATCCAAATTCAGACAAATTCACCGAGCAGATCCTTTCCATCGCCTTATTTGACCTTAACCCAGATCCAAGCCATGGATCGGTAATGCCATTGCCTCAATGCAGTTATCGAATTGACGTGACTGACAGTTGTTAAACGATTAAGCTAAAAAGTCAGTTCGTCCTAAACATTGAACCATTAGAACAGCTGTTGCAAAATGCCGGTACGTTTCCAAAAAGCTGCAACAACTCTTTCAGCTCAAAAACCGAAACTGTCGTCGGGCGTTCAGCGGAGTCTGTAATATGACGGCCTTTCCCGCTGACACGCGTACACGTACGCGTCGTCTAGTTTCAAAGGTGTAATTCGGGTACTCCTCTGTCTAAAACTTACATACTTCTGAATCTCCGCCACCGTCTAAGGTTATCGCGGCCGAACTCATACTTGCAAAGGCTAGCAAGAAGAAAAGGAGGCAAAGAAGGATGTCACGGTGCTGCTGCCAACCGAGGACTAAAAAGGAGAGGACAAGAACAATGACAGATTCGTTATCTTATTATAGATATGTCCATGCTTCAATTCAGACACCGCTAAAAATCTCGAAAACGAAAGAGGGGACTTCAAAGCAGCGCAGCTGTTGCGCCAACTCTGAATTCCCCTATTGGGCATTACTGGCGAACTTGCTCAAAACCTAACGTTATTCCTGGTCTACAGTCCTAACAAGCATTAATGGGGTAGTGGTAACCTGGGTCGTTGCCATTTAGAGATACACTAATCTCGACCCGCCGGGGGTTCGATTCCCTCTTAATGCAGTAAACTTTAAGGGTGTCATTCTTTTACTGCTAGAGAAAACTCTTAGTTTATTAAATTACTTGTACTTAGTATGCTTATAACTTAAAATTGGTTTTTTGAGTATCGCTGCATGTATTGCAAATGTTACAATTTAGGGGTAAGCTGTATTTACTACTTAAGGGGATTGACTTCCGGTCGCAAACCCATCATTTTGAGGCTTCATAGGCTCGCCTTGGCACCTGATTCGCCTCGGCAGTCGACTCGCAAGAATACATATGTCTCTAGCATGATAGTAGAGAGCCCAAACTAATTGTAAAGTCGTAGAACACTGGAGAGAAATAAAATAAAATAATTTTTTTGCTGACTACGTTACATAAGCAACTCGGTCGATTTACCCACACGAATCTCGCTCGAGCTCAATCGACGATATCGAGACATCGGCAGGATGGAACCTTCATCTTTGACACCGCAAACAAGTCGACCTCATGGCGTATAAGAGGTAGGTAACTGAGTCGGCATCAACGTTTTCCTTCAAGTTGAAACGACAATGATAGTAAATGCCAAGAGTGCTTATGTAGCTAGCGCACAATTTGATCACAGTGACAACTTACGAGAGGAGAGTTAAACGAGACACAGTTGGTAAGCTCTTTACTTACAAACCATTTCATCAATCAGTTCCCAGCTAAAATTTCAGGCCCCAGGCTTCAGCGGTTTTGGTTTAGAGAATAATTGGTGGTTGAAACATAACCTCAAGTTCATAACTGAGGTATCGCATAGAACTTGTTTTCCTGGCTTCTCTTGACACAACAATATGTTACGGCATCTGAGGTTAAACGTTAGATCTTCAAAGTTTCAAGTTTCGAGATTCCGAGCATTACGCACTTATCATCGGCATCGGGTACGCACAGATTGTCTGAAAGATCAGCCCCGCCCCATTCTGTATGACACTAACAATTTGCTTTCTCAACATCTCTTTACAGTGCGAGGCTTGGACTTGGAGGTTACACACAATTCATAAACTACTTCTATACACGGTCAAAAACGTCGCCTACACTGTTCAGATCCGACGGGTCCGGATGTCCTTGATATAACGTAGTTAACGAAGATCGATTCCATTCCATGCAACAGTTACCTGTCGACTTGGTTACCCGAATAACATCGCCTTGTATGTACTTGCCAAAAGGGACTTCATCTTGGCTTCCATTCGTTGGTAAACAAAAGCCGACAAAAGCTTGGAAGGTGTACCGTAAGGAGGGTACGTTGTTTCATTCGCCGATAGGTTGACGACCATTGAGATGATCAAAAGAGGTTGTCTTAAAATTTATGGTGATTGAGAAGGAATGAGGTGACCGCGTGGCGTTCCTTGCAATACGGTCCGAGAATCAGATTGGTGGTGGTTGTGAGGACGCATGTCGAAAAGAAGTTCAACAGCACATAATGAGAGAGTCGACCTTCGCTCCTGTTTAGTCATTAGTCGCCAGTCCAACCAAGGCGCCTTAGATCCTTTTTGCACTCGTCGGTTTCTTGCTTGACTTTCGTCCAGTCGTTTACGACCTGGTGATACCCACCAGTATTTTTTCCGCCATCCACCAATTGCAACAACGTTTCGTACTCATGCAATTGTTGATCCAACGAAAGAGATTCAGTTTTCATATCCCTTTCCTCCTTTTTCAAGGATTTAAACGCGAGTGCGAGGGCTTGTGAGACGGTGTTTGAGTTGTTGATTTCGTTGTTTAGTTTGTGATTGTATAGGGCACGTTCGGAACGAGCCCGGATGAGAGATAGTTTGATCAAGGTCGTTTCAATGGTTGCTAGCAGAAGATCGATGGAAGCAGAGCGCGAGGCGTCGTATGCTGGAAAAGTGGTTGATATCGCCTGTTTTAATTCGTGTTCAAGCTTTTCACGTATCTGATCCCAAATTGATTGTTCTGCTCAGCATTTTCAAAGATTGGACGATATGCGACCTAGTTTACCTGAGAGATTTCAAGTATTTGATCGAGAATCCGTTGGGACTGTTCATTTATCTCTTGTTGCTTTGACTGAATCCCATCTTTGAAATTTCGAACCTCATTAGGCAAGGTACAGTACGAATTGTTTCCCTCCGATCCACGAAGTTGAGCTGGGAATAAACACATGAAAAAGGGTTGGATGATAGACTTTTAGAATAAGTTTTGCTTCAAACCTCCATGAAGAAATCCTGTTATCGAAGAGAGAACATCACCGATTTCTTCAAGCAAACGTTGTCGGGTGGACGGATTTAGCTAGAGAGTATCGATCCTCAATGAAGGAAGTGCAAAAGAGTGATCTGGAGCAGCTACCTACATGATGACGAACTGGTGTTCCGAACATCAACAACTCGCTTTTCCGAAAGCATCCGTAAGTTTGGAGAACAACTACTGGATCTGGACTTGAATCCTTTTGCACGATTGCGTCTGCATTGGATGGTTCTGCAAGAATATTAGCTAGTATTATGTCCAGAATGGCTCCCTATATTGTTCTATAAATCGAGACGAATCCAAGGCATGGTCGCTGCCGATGCTCACCTCAAGCGTCCGGTCATGTAATGATTGGGACTGTAGGGCGTCAATATATAGGGTAGTACGGATGTCTAAAGAATTCTGCGACATGTATACGAATCGAATGGGACTGTAAGGAAGGAGCCGTGGCCGCGGTATTAAGCAGCGACGCGACGTCACGACGAGTGGCTAAGAGCACGTGATCGTGATCGTGACAGGTCACAATTAGAAATTCAAGGTGATGATATTTCTTCAACCTTTCCTAGCTGCCAGGTTCTGTATAGAAGACCTCACCACATTCCACACAGCTCCTTGCAAGATCTCTACAGCTTTCCCGGTGCCGGCGAAAGTTTGGACCGCATTCCCAGCGAAATCCCATGTAAAATTCCGGGTCGGCGCTTCTTTTCCGACAGGACCGGTTTGGGCACCCGCCATTGTCATAATGGCTGTCTTCAAGGAATCTAACTCATTCAACACTTCGATCCCAACCGACCGGGCCCATACGATTGGTTCCATGTCATTGGAATATAGCTTGTGGAGTTTGTCAATGGCAGACATTATGGTATGGTTTACTAGATATCTCTCTTGCCCATACGGCAGAAGAGCCGTGTATGATCCTAGAGTTTCGTCAAAGGAAATAAGTAGGGGGATAGACAGACAGAAGGTAACTGACCGATGTCCCCTCCGGAGAGCAAACTTGTGTCGATGCACCTTGCAAGGCATTCAACATCGGCCAAACCTAGATTCAGGCCTTGGCCAGCTAATGGGTGAACCGTATGTGCCGCGTCGCCTACAAGGACCGTACGTGCCCCTTGGCTGTCGCCGATGTACGACTCTGCGTGACTATACCTCAAGGGAAACGACGCTGCTGACCCTGGTTGTAGTTCTGTGATCAAGGGTGGAAGGGACTCCGAACCAATTGGGGGTATACCGGGTTGGTCAGTGGATTTGACCAATGCCGACGCATGTGCCGAATTCTGGTCAATACCATGAGAATTTTCACGCCAGCGAATTTCTTCTTGGACTTCTTCAGGCGTAATGGGCGCTCCAGCTGCATGAGCCCCCAGGATTCGTTGATGCAGGTATTTCATTGATATGTAAGGCAGTCTGAAAGCAGCATTGATCATACTGGCAAGAACGGCTGGATCACAAGCAAGGAGAGCAGCAGCTATATTGGGTTTCGTCGACCACACAAGGGATGACCTGGTGGGGGCAAGGGGCAAGAAGGCGATAGGACCTGTGGGCAGGAATCGTTGATACCCTGTAGTGTTTGGACCTTCGTATGACCCCCGAGGAGGATGGAACATGGTAGCAACGATTCCCTGAGCCTCGTAAGCCCATCCAAATGCAGGTATCCCGGCGTATGACCGGACAGGAGAGTTGAATCCGTCAGCCCCAACCTGCAAAAATGAATTCACATGAAGAAGGTCCTATATGGCATGACATACGTCTTACCAATAACCTTGCTCTGAGAACCATGTTATTATCAAGGTGGACAAGGGGCCATCCACCACGGTCCGCTCCATCTCTGCTGATAGAGGTAACTTTCGTCTTCTCTAGTATCCGCACTTCAGGAATAGTCTCCAAATGGCGAAGAATGCCCCGTTGCAAATTAAGATTTTCGGTCAAGCGAGCCATGCCAGATCTTGACGTTTCTGGCGATAAATCTTCAACGGCGAATTCTAAACGCGCATCAGATACCCCGTCCCAGACCTGAAGTTTCAATTAAACATCAATTTCTCGCAGGTTAGCAAAGCGTTACATTCAGTCCATTAATCGCGCAAGTGCGCTTTTCGTCAACAAAACCCCAGGCGCCAGTTTCTAGTTGTTGGATTTACGATTAACCTAGGACTTTCTAAGATAGGGAGGATACCCTACTTTTCAAGAAGGACTGAGAAGCGCTAGTAAGCGAGCTAACACGGTTTGAAAAAGTGCCTGGTGATGGAGTCCAAGTCTTGATTTTGTTTAAATCTGACCCTTCAACCAAAGTTATGCTGACGCTTTGGCGCAGAGAAGACGACGATCCTAGAATCTCATTAATGTCCTACGTGGTCAGTAAAGGCACAAGGTTCACCTAGCGCATTGGCCAAGGCGAGGCCAGCGGGTCCACCTCCGACGATGACAACGTCACTCTCTACCACATGAGGAGACGCATGGGTAGATAAAAGTCGATTTCGATGGGTCAAAAGACGTCGCCGGTGTATTTTACAACAAGATGTAATGGACGTAGGTTTCAAGGACATCAAACAATAAAGCAGACAGGCAAATTATCAGTCGCCGGGCCGAGGACCAGAACAACAACAACTGTGTGATGGTGATCACACCTGCGTTGCACGCCTCACTCCCTTCACCCAGCTGGCCATGGCAGCCGCTCCTGGGTCCATATCTGCTGCTCAGGCTATCGGGGAATACCTACAGGCCCCAGATGATCTTGTCAAAGTATCTGCCTTCAGGAAGAAATTGGAGAAAGAGAAGGCTTCGATAGATGCCAGACTTAAGAATGGAGTCCAGGAACAGCTACAGGCTACAAGGCTCGGTTTGAAGAAGTTCTTGAGTACTCGAGAAAATGTTCAGGCTATTAAAGACGAGATGATGACCATCGAAAAGGAATGTGAGGAACCCTCCATCCGAGTGGCAACCTTTGACCAAATCGGCAGGGTATGTATATGTAATTTTCTTACTAGAAAATGCGGTTTCTGAAGTATGGATAGGTATCTATGGTTCATCGTAACTTTGAGTCGACAGAAGAAATGGTCAACAATCTCCTGGATATGGCAGCACAACTAGACGATTTAGAACATATGTTGGCATCGGACAGCCGAGAGATTGTAGGGCCAGCGCCAAACCTGCTCGTCATCCATTTCCAACTCAATCAACTGGAAAGTTTTCGTAACCAAACTATGCACCAGGCCAAGAAAGCATCTGCACATTCTCAAAACACTTTGGCAAGGTGGTTTGAACGTTTGGATAAAGTCATCGCCAACTTTGACGAATATATAGTGCAATTAGCCCGGAATGTGTTGAATCTAGTTCGGGCAGGCCACGCAGATGTCGTGGTTAAACTAATTAAGATTGCAGATATTGAAGGCAAGGAAGATGAAAAGGTAAGAATATCATGTATAACATTCTCTCGCTCTTTCTCATTGTAGACTTGTGGCAGTCACTGGTCATGCGATTCGTTAAGAAGGCAGCAAAACTCGATGCTGCGCTCAAGTTTAAATCAATGCAAGCAGACGCCCGTGTACTCAAGCACTATCGCTCGAAAATCATCAAGGCCATCACACATTCCATTCATACTAAAGTTGAAGAGGCATATAAACGCTCCGAAGACGATGCAGTCTCTTTCCTTGGTAGCTTGGTTTGGCTCTATCAAGATATCCTCAAGATAGAGAGCCACGTTGTCCCATGTTTTCCTCCCGACTACGAAATTTACGCTCTGTATCTTCGAGAATACCACAAAGCTCTTAACAACGTCGTGAAGAAGATCGCTGCCTGGAAATCTGATGCAAGCGTGCTGTTAACGCTCTACGAGTGGTTAAAGGAGTACAAAGCAAATATGAACGAACTTAACGTTTCTCCTGAACTGCTTGATCCACCATTGCTCGATGGAAAGGAACAATCACTTATCGAGGATTATGTGCACCTTATTATCCAGAAACTGGACGAATGGTCATCGAATCTTATGAAAACGGAAGTTGCAGAATTTATTAAACGCGATGAGCCACCCGAACTCGACAGCGACGGCCTGTACGGCACACAAGGCGGAGTCATCCTGTTCCAGATGGTTAATCAACAAATCGATCTCGCAACAGAGAGTGGTCAAGGGGCTATTTTAGCCAAGGTTGTTGGCGAAACCAACCGCGTGATGCGCGGGATACAAGCCCAATGGTCCAAAGTGGTACATGCCGAATTCAAGAAGCAGATCGAAAAACCTGAGGAGGTGGCTGGAGGTCTTGTGGAATACTGCATCGCATTGGCCAACGACCAGATAAAATCTGCCGATTTCGCAGAAGCGCTCCTTGCTCGTCTTGAACCCTTGGTATCCGATAAATACCGCGTCCCCATTAATGAACGTCTGAATAATGCTATTGATGGATACCTCGATATTGCAAAGAAATGCATGCAAACTCTCATCGACATCATTTTCAATGACCTGAAAGTCGCCACTAAGAATTTCTTCCAACCTCCCTGGTATGACGGTATCATGCGACAAATTGTCGAAACCATGCGTGACTATATGGCCGATTACCAAAGCTACCTCAATCCTGCGTTGCTTGAATTGTTGGTGGAGGACCTGATCGATACTTTCCTCTTGACTTATCTGAATGCTCTGGCGAGCGCCACCAAACTCAAAATGCCAGCAGCTGCCGAACGTCTGAAGGAGGATGTAACGGAAGTTTTTGTCTTTTTCAGCACCTTAGCTCCAGCAAAGGATGTTGAAGCTCGCTTCGAGGTTCTTGAAACGATCCTCGCTATGCTGGAAGCATCGAAGGATATAGCCTTCCTATCGTTCTGGTCGTTTGCTAAAGTACATGGCCCAAATATTGCTTTTGTGGAAGGCCTCATGAAAGCAAGAAGCGATTTCGATCGGTCGACTGCTAACGAGGTAATGGATAGTATCAAACGCAAAGCCAAGGAAGAAGGGTTGACCGATCGTAAGTGCCAGCACTCCCCTCCCAATTCATAGACTCACAGTTCCTATGCAGCTCCCGAGTCAACGATCATGCAGAAGGTCAACGTTCAAAATGCAATTAGTAGATTCCTTCGGACATGAACATGTTATTTTCACATTTATTGGACTTGCATACATTATATTTCTACATTTTTCATGGACTGTCTAATATCCATCAAATTATTCCTCTACTCATTCAGTTTTTGTCTTATCCATGACAACACCCTGATTTGACCTATCCGGTAAGACAGCGGCAACTTGATCTATCTTCTTGAACTGCCACGGGAAACGAGAGGGATACAGGAACGGCCGCAAGTCAAATCCTATCAGAGAAAGTGAGTCAAACAGGATTGCAGCAATACGACTGGGACACTTACGATTATCATCTGGGCTGTAGGACTCCTGTTACATCGTCAACTTGAGTGTGATACAGCTTGAAAGAAATTGTTTAGACTTACCGCGTGGTAGGCTGGCGTCAAAGTCGTCATCTTATGTCGATTTCGCGCGTGTTCAAAGTAAAATAATTTTACTTTCTCAGCAATCTAATCTTTTATCAGTTACTCCTCTGATGAATAAACATAGATTGTTACCTGAAGTGGCGACAGGATTGAACCCCACTCATGGATGAGCTTTGTAAAGGTGCTGTAAGGTCCACATTTCTCTATTTTTCGGAGTCGTCCAAAAACTGATAGCTCGTCGTAGGTCATGCCCATGTCCGCCTGGAAGTTCATCATGAATCAGACAAAACGATGCGAGGAAAGTTGGTCTTACTTCATCCGATTGCACATAGGTTTCCGAGATTGGCTCCAGTTCAGCGGTTGGGACAGCATCCAGAAAACTGTGGTTATCAGAAGAGGAAAATAACGGGAGGGAGATTTGTTCATACCCCTTCAAAATAGGGAGGTTGAAACCAGTTTGAGCATAAGCAATAAATTTCTTCAAATCTGTTTTACTGATACCGCCGATAGGATTGATATCCGCTGTCCACCAGGTCAGTTGAATATAGTTACAATGGAAGCAAATCATGAACCTGATGAGCAATCGTATTTCGTAAGATAACCACGGAGACTGCAAGATTGTCAGCCCAGATTTTATAGCCCTAGCAAGGCTGCCCCTGCCTTTCGTCAACATTGGCACTTCCGAGCACAAGCAAGCCGCCACTTTTCCCGCGTACCCATGGTAGAAGCTGTGCAAATAAATACGACAGCACCATGCGAAGCCTTGCCTTGTCGAGTGATAGAAGTATAAAAAATGGATTTGTCAGAATTCGAGAGAGAGTCACCTGGATATTCTGTAATGCAAGATTCTCTGCATTGGAGCCTCCTTGTTGCCTGAACTGGGGTCGAGCGCCTGTGACCAGAGTAAAGAGCTGGCGGACTGCCGTAACAACTGAGTCCATGTTCAAATCGACATGGTAGCTGGCATATCATGGATCAACAGGATCCCATTTTCCGAGATCACTACTCATACCTTCCGATAGCTGCTGACAACTGCTTAGCCCGCCAGCGAGTTTCCGCACTGGAATTCTCGGTGCCCATGTAGCAAGTATGGAATATCCTGCTTGCGAATTCTTTCGGATCTAGTGGTAGGTAATCTGAATCTTCGGGCTCGCCAGTGATGCGCCTTGCGTCTGCAATAACCTGCATTTCTAGTAGCAACATTGTTAGGCCCTTATTTGAGGGTATCGGTCGGAGAATGTACCTCCTCGACCAGCCGCTGCGGCAACTAGACGACACATAGAGTAGACAATCACAGCAGTTGCGCAGCTATCGATTCCTCCACTGAGAGGAATGAAATATCCCTGGGTACGCGAGCGCCTGAGGTAGTCCCAGAGCCAGCAAGCGGGTCCTAGCCTGTGAGAGAAAATGAGAAAAAATGAGACGCAGAGCAACAATACTTACGCAATTTCTTCTTCTGGCGTGTGGTATCTTACTGGAATTGATTTGGTTCCCACCAATGCGACCATGTCCTCCTCTCGAACTTCATCAAATTTTCCGCTCGTTAATGCAAACGGAACTTCGACCCTGTAATAACTCTCTGATGTAGCAGCTTGCATGTTCCTGCTACTCTTGGCACGATGTGCACGCACGTCTTCAATATCAATTGTAGCGCTGATGACCTCAACGTCTGATAAAGAAAACTGAGATCCTTGGGCAACTATTCGGCCGTTGACAGCTATCATAGCAGATCCGTCGTAATACAACCGATCGCCGTCGCAGCCTTGTTGATTCGCGTATAGATAAATACCACCAAGCTGCATACATTTTAACCAACGTGGACCTTGGATGGAAAACTGTCGACATACCTTGAGTGTGGCTTCTTTTATCAATTCTACCCGTGTGTAGAGTTTGCGCAGTTCATGGTGGCTCCCACTGGAATTCGTGAAGATTTCTACACCGTCGAGGCCCATGAGGATATGAGGACTAATTTATATTGTTAATAAGACATCGGGCTGAATAACAGAATGTGTAGGCTATCACACCTCGCAGGGGTGAAGAGTTCTTCACATAACTCTATGCCGATGCATGTATCAAGCGTACTAATGACTGCATCCCCAAATGGCACTTTAACCTGTGGAGAGGAAGGTTGGTTTTTTCAAGGATAGCTTTACAAAGAGAATCAACCTGTTTGGTGACTGCTTGAACAATCCTTGGTAGGTAGTGGTCTTCCCATTGTCGATGTTTTGACCAAGGAGTAAAGTATCGCAATTCTCGGTAATTTCCATCATTTGCTAGCCACATTTTGGGACGAATGAGCAGAATTTGTCTATCATGAATAATAACTCGGCAGTTGTAGATCACATTTTTGTGTACGATGGGCCTAGTTGGAAATGTGAGTTATCGAGTTTCTATGAAGATCTGATGCTTTACAGACATGCCAATGTCGCAGATGATGCCCATCGTCTCGTCAGACGCCAAGATCTTCGCGAGAACCTCCCATGAATGAAGGATGGTATCACCTGTGGCAAGTGATGATAGTTAAGATGGGAAGAACGGTCAAGAAGGTTGCGTACCTTCTAGGAAATGATCCAGACAGCCATATCCACTGGTCGCAAAGGCGATGAATGAAGAAGTCATTGGATTAATGCCATGTAGCAACTGACGGTATTTCAAGTTCAGGTCCGACTCTCAATGTAGCTCCTCGACTCTTGGCAATGACAATACTGGCCAGAATTCTCTCAAAGTTACCCTTCGGAAAGTAGATTTAGATGCAGGTTATATGAGAGTGGTGTTCGGTTACTTGGAAATCAAGTGCCCATTGATTGAGCGAACTGAGGTGACCGATAAGCACAAAACATGCGGGAGTAGGTTCAGGAATAAGTACCAGCTGCGAAGGAATCTGTGTTAAAATCAAGCCCAAAAGTAGGAGAGAGAAGTTATACGTTGCCAAAATTAAAAGGTGTCCCATGTTATAGTTAGTTAAAGTCAAAGGAGTAGGTTACACTTAAGTTTTGATAACCGAATGGGTCCTCATAATGATCTATTATGTAATAAGGTGTGTACAATAATGGAAACTAGGCTGGGGTATTGGTGTAAGAAGGGGGAGCTGTATAGGTATCATTAGTTCTGGGTTTCAAATCAAGCGCATATCACTGACCCAAAGTACGAGCACCATTTTGCAGGAGAGCCGCCATTGCTGCTCTCTCTTCGTCTGAGAAAGTGTCGGCCAGGCGCATGAAACCATCCATGGCTGCTTTACGATCGTCCTTGGTCAATTGAATCATTTGACGCAAGAGATAGTCTGCATTGAGCTGAGCAAGGGTCGGCGACAAATCCATTTTTTCAATCGCCTCTGCCATCTGGCGATATTCTGTTGTCGAATTGATTGCTGCGAGTGAATCCAGCAAACGCGATCGATAATCAAAGGTCGAATCAGGAGCTGCTTCTTCAAGATGGGCAATAGCGACAGAACGAGCAACACGAGCACGAACTGCCCAATAAAAGTGGCGTCTGGCATTCTTCCACACCGCAGGTTTAGCGCAACCTTTGGCTTCCATACGACCTGTGCGACTTTAAACCGAATTTGAGACGATGTCACATAAAATAAATAAAGACATACTCGTGGAGGTCGGCATAAGCCAAGGCAATTTGTTTATATGTTGGTTGAAGAAGAGTTTCCCTTGCAGTCAAAGCAATGCCAGCCGCAGCCCTCTCTTCAGAAGTTTTGGAAGGGTCTTTGCTTTCTTGTTTTAATGATGCATAAGTAGAATCAAGTCTTTCCATCAACCCCAAAATCTTGTCACGACGCATCTTTATTTCCACAATACCCTCCGGTTCAAGGACACCAGCACGCGCATCAACATCAGCATACATTTCCATCTGCTGAGCATTGATTGAAGGGTCCAGAACAACCCAAGCTCCGCCCCGAAGTTCACCATTGGGTACGATGTAGACAAAGACAGGTTGCTTATAACTCGATAGACCATCCACAATCTTCGAACCTTGCTTCAAAACCTCGTCATACATATCTTGTTGTCCTCCAGAGAAGCCACGCCAGTTTGCGAAGATGATTAGAGGAAGTCCTTCACGGTTGAAATCGAATATTGCCTGAGCAGTTTTGTAGGCAGAATTAGGATACCACACCTGACCAGCTTCCATAATGCGTTGCTCGAAAGACGATGGATTTGCTGGATCAGCGGGAACGACCCGTTCAATGGTACGAGTTTCAACAGCGATTACACCCATTGGAATCCCACCAAGACGCGCCCTTCCAACAACAACAGTTTGGGCCCAACCACTCAAGGTCTCCTGGAAAGTCCCCTCATCGAAGAAACCACTGGTCCAATTAGATGAAGCCTCGTCCTTTTTACCAGCGATGAGCCATCGTGGGTCATAAGCACCTTTTGGTGGCATATACTCAATGTCACGATTCCACGTATCAGGAGTAACGCGGATGGGTAAAGGTCCCTTTTTGACTGCCGGAACGTATGAAAGCCATTCCAGGATGTGTGTCGCTCCCTGTAAGTCGCTGCCGGCAGTTAAGTGAGAGACACCATTCTTGAACATAATTTGTGTGCCACCGAGTTGCAAATTAGAGGTGTAGACTTCCCTTCCCAGAACCTTGTTCAAGGCTGGGGCGCCAGTCAAGATAATAGGCTGACCCTCAACCTGAACGGCCCGCTCTCCCAAACGAACAAGGTAAGCACCAATTCCCACCGATCGAGCAGTAACGAGGGTAATAGTGAAAATATCATCATAAGCACGGGAGGTTTCTCCAGCAATAAGCCCTGATCCTTTCAAGCATTCAACACCCAAGCCATCCTGAAGACCAATGACGTCGGTAATTTTGAACCGGCGTTCACCGTCTTCCTCGATCTCCACCGTTCTGACGCAATCACCCTTCTCTTGAAGCTTCAAATTGTTCTCTGGGGTGAGATACAAGTAGTTGACTCCCTTTTCAGGATGATCAGCATCATTCCACGCGGCAGAGAAAAGAGGAAGGGCCTCCTCAGCCAAACCGAGTCTGGCACCGGAGTTTGCCGACAGATATATGCGAGGCAAGCCCAGGTCACGAGCATACTGAGTGACAAGATAGAAGAATTGATCTTCAATGGGACCAAACGAACCGATTTTGTACGTGATGTCATTAGCAACGACTACGATCTTTCGGCCCTGAGGATATTCGGGAGTCCTTAATGTGAAGACCCACCCAACCATTCCAAAGCTATTGTTGCCCGGCGCTCGATCGACTTCAGTGAGATGATCGTGCTCATCCAGAACAAGTTCCTTAGAATCTAAAAAGACTTGGGGGAGGATGAGGGAAGAATCGGTGGCTCGGGCTTTAATCCAGACATTATGCAAAGCTTTCGAGAATAAGTCGGGGAAGTCGTAAACGTATGTTGTACCAATGAGATGCGCTTGGTAGCGTTTCGGTTGTAGGGACTCCTTGGTAGGATATGCTTGATGAACAGGCTGCAGATGTAAAGGACCCTTTTCACCGATTGATTTGAGAATTGTGGTGCCTTTGTCAGTGGTTATCTCTTGATATCCACGATAATGGACGATGAATCCAGAAACATTCTCAATGACACAACGAATGGGCGTTACATTGCCTTCGCTATCTTCAAGAGAGATCCGAATCTCGGAACCAGTGACGTGAAGGCGCCATAGTCTCTTGCCGTGCCGTTCGATGAAGCCGGATATGGCTGCGAGAACGTCCTCGTATTCGACCGCTAGATTATAAACGAAGTTCATGAAGATATGGTTGCAATCCGCATTGCGATATTCGGCGCTAACAACTTCGAGAGCATCTAGAATGCTTGTTACCAGGCGATCTGTTTCGGAAACAAGGTATTCTGCGGTGCTCATGGAACCACGTAAACGACCTGGACGGACAAGAGCGCGAATAAAGAATCGGTTATCCAGTTGGTTTTCTCGAGCAACAGCATGGTAAATGTGAATTTGCTTGGCTTCAACAAAGCAAGGCTTCAAATTGTAATTCGAGAGTCGGCTAAGCTCCAACTGGAAAGCGAGTGCTGGCTCAATATTTCGGATGGCTTGTTCTTCGCCCCACACCCCATTAAAGTCACGAAGAGTGAAGTACACGGGATATTGTCCACGGCGGCAAAGGAGGATAGAAACTCGACGGACACCTCGGCGTTTAAGGACGGAAGCATGTTTGTTGACGGAATCGACGACCTGTCTGTTCCAGTCATCTTCGGGCATATCATCTTCTTTGTTGAAGATGCGAAGTGCGATATTGACGACGTTTGGTGATTGACTGCTAGTTCCGTGTCTTTCTAAGAATTCCTGTGAATCAAATGGTATTAAAGAAACCACTTGAGAGAATCCTTTCATCATTGTATCGACATTGGGGAATGATGCGATGACTCCAGTACGGACAGGCTGGGATTGGTGACGGCTGATCATGTAAGTCAGGTCACTGACGGAGGCAGCTCTGCGAGGCGGGCTACAACCAAGGTTACAAAAGTGAATGCAATAAAGAAAAGCAAACATACCCAAGTGCTATGTTTGGGGTCGAAGGAGGGGAATGAGATTGACCTAGGTTAAAGCGCCAGGTGACAGCTGTTGGGACTTCGCCATCATCTAGAGTGTCACCCTCTTCGTAATCGATGGAGAGCAAAGTGTATGCTTTGTATGCACGTCTAACATAAACTTCAAAGGCAGCTGCAAAAAAAAAACGATCAGAATCATCCTCATTAAGTTGTCAACCACCACTGACCAAGTCGAACCATTGGATCATCATGGTTAAAAAATGCGGGAAGTACGTCATAGACGGTATATCTTGAATCACTCAGTTCCTTGAGTACCTCGGCCGAGGGTGTCCTATATCAGGGTTGAGGAGAGTGACAAGAACTGCTGTTATTTGCTCGTACCTCGGTGTTTGCGCCTGCTCACCATAGTATTTGTTTGAGACAGAGTTTGTAAGGACGGCTTCCATTTGAATGAGACGCTCCTCGTAAGACGGCATCTGGCCAAGGATGAGTACTTCACGGGCCTTGAGTGATACTTTGGTAGAAGATCTGTGAACCCAATTTAGACCAATTTAGACAAGAAACTGCAACTCTTACTTCGCTTCCAGAGAAGCCAGATCTTGCATAACCCTATATAGTCTACTGTCAACATTGGACACATTGAGGCCGCTAGTCTTCACATATTCCAGGATGGCAAAAATCAGTTTACTCTTGCTCTGCACCTTGATGTGGCTTAGCACCAAGCTGACAACGGTGTCAAGTTCGTCTTTGTATTGTTCGCGAAGAGAAAGAACGCGAGCTTCAATGCTACCACCAAACAGCTTCTCAGTCGCTTCATACCGTGATAAGAGATTGGCAATGGTTTCTGTCTCGTGGCCTTTCAGACCGCCATGGTACCTCGCCAAGACGTCATACAATGCAGCAATCTTCGTGCGGAACATTGTTCTGTCTTGAGGAAGGATGCTGTCCTGCAGGTAATGGTCGATTATTTTCTTGACACGAACAACAGGGAATTCGTTGCTATCTTTCTTTGCCTTAGCAGCACCCATAACCGAGCGGATGGCGTCTTCCAACTTCGAGGGCATACGTCCTGACAGAGAGGAGAGAATGGCATTAACCTCTGCATATGGGAGTTGTGGGTCATGCAAAACTTCGATTAGTTCTTTGAGGGTGTTGCTCATAGTCGATTGATTGTCGAAACCGTCAAGAATGTCGTTCATAACCTCAACGCATCGGTTAAGGCGTTGATGAGGTTTATTTCCGACAACACCTGGAGAACCCATGGGAGGCAGGAGACCTTCGAAAGGTTTCGCATGCTTGACGCGCGCGGGATCATCTAAGGTCAATATACCAAGAATATCACCAGGTTCCAGGCTAACTCCCGGCTGCTTAATCAGCTGGACGACGCCATCCTCCGAAATAACCAATGCCATGTACATCTTCATGACCTGATATTGCTATGTTAAACAATAGAGCTATGGTGCACAAGAAATGTTCACCTCTATCTCTGCGTACTGATCACCGGCTTTGACATGATCACCGCTATCGACGAAGTACCTGATAAGTTTACCCGGACTTGGGCTTCTCAATTGAGTGGGATCGTTTTCTTGTTCAATCAGACACGTCTTTGCATCCACCATGAGTCTAAGCGCGCCAACCTCCTCCTGCCAGTAGATGGAATGGCTTTTGCCGTCGAGAAGGACCAATAATCCGCCGTCCGCCAAAGAACGTGCACCAACCATTGTTCGTCCACCATTCAAATATAGAGTCCATACGGTTGAGGACGATCGGGCGGCGGTGAAGGAATAGCGGGTATTTTCATAGATGAAGTCGATACCGAAAACTGTACGAAGAACGTCGCGTCCAGGAACTTGACCTTTATCGAGGATACGTTTGTATTCTGTCCAGCATGCCTCCGATGCAAGGTATGCTTTTGTGACAGCTCCACAGACAACAGCCAAAGTTGCGTCGGGTCGTTCGGCTGTAAGCTTGTTGCTGATCAAAGAGTCCAGCCATCCAGTCGTTATGGTGTTCTCCTTGAAAGGCTCCAACTCCAAAAGTTTGATAAGATACTCAACAGTCGTCCTAAAGTCGCCTCGAATACTCAATTCCTTAAGTGCGACGATCATGTTCTTTCGACTTTCACCTCTGTCTTCGCCATAAGCAAAGATATGACCAAACTGCGAATCTGCAAACTCATGCAATCCTCCAGCGGTGCTGACGGAGAAGTAGCCCCACACATTGTTACTTGAGCGGAAGTTAAGTTCTTGTAGGGATCCAGACGATGGTTTGAAACCTGCGTCCGGGTTCTCTGCAGTAATTCGAACAGCAATGACATGGCCTTTAGGACGAGGTTTACGTTGAAGTTGGTTGGAATCGGGCTTGGTCATCTCGAAATCGATTTCTGATAAGCCATTAGGGGCAACCCCGTAAAGTTGACGGATATCTCGAATGCGATGGAGAGGAATACCCATAGCAATTTGAAGCTGGGCAGCAGGAAGATTGACCCCAGAGACCATCTCAGTCGTTGGATGCTCAACTTGAAGACGAGGGTTCAACTCCAGAAAATAGAAGTAGTCCTCAGCATGACTGTAAAGATCTATTTCACAAATTATATCAGCGGAGCACTTTAAACTTTAAAAAATCGCATACATTCAACGGTACCGGCACTGACATAGCCGACAAGTTTTGAAAGGCGTACGGCGGCACGCTCCATTTCTTCGAAAGTCTCTTCTTTAGCAATCGTAACGGGAGCTTCTTCGATAATCTTCTGGTGACGACGCTGAACGGAACAATCGCGTCCGAAGAGTGAAATGGCATTGCCATACTGGTCTGCAAGCAGTTGGACCTCCAAGTGCCGCGCCTGACCCGCAAGCTTCATGATAAATATGGGAGAGCCTGCAAATAAAGATGAGAACAGTCTTGGTGCAAAAAAGGGAAATCTATACCAGGAATTTCGCCGGAAACGGCGTGATACGCATTTTTAAACCCACCAGGTTCCTCCACCTTTCTTATCCCTTTACCTCCCCCGCCCTCGCTTGCTTTGATCATCACAGGCCAACCAATCTGTTCCGCTTTTTTTAATCCCTCCTCAACGGAGGTGACACAAGCATCTGTATAAGCTTTATCCGGTACAGTGACGTACCCAGCTTCTGACAAGACGGTGTCGGTGATACCTGAACCTGACCATGGCATGGTTGGAACCTCGGCGCTTTGAGCGACGATGGTACTTGATATTTTGTCTCCTAAACTTCTCATGGCACTTCCTGGAGGACCAATAAACACGATCTTGTTTTTGCTTGCGGCGAGACTTTCTGGGAGACGCGGATTCTCAGACGCATGTCCCCAACCCGCCCAGACGGCGTGGACTTCAGCACGCTCTGCCACATCGACGATGAGATCCACGTTCGCATAGTTATTGTTATTGGATCCTCCTGGTACTTCAATGTACCGGTCTGCCATACGGATATATTCGGCGTTTACTTTCAAATCTTCAGGGGTCGCCATTACGGTAAACTCTACTTCTCTCTCTCTACCAAAGGTTTCATAACTCCATTGCCGAATGGAGCGAATTTCTTTGACCGCAGCAATACCTATACAAGAGGTGAGAACGAGAGAAAGCATAACGGTAATTTTGGAAGGATACCATTGTTGGCAATGAGAACCTAAATTGAACTGTTAAAATGGATGATCATGGGGCACAAAGACGCTTACTTTTGTAATTACGGTGTGGCCTCCGGTCGACTTCACAAAGTCGTATAGCTTGCTCGTTGAGGCATTTTCCAGCGAGTTACCACCTAGAAATAATGGCAGAGAAGATTTAAGAAAAAGCCACGCCAGATGTTCAGGTCCTTACCTATAAACTGTTGTACCTTCGAATGATCATAAGTCGACATGGCTGTCTAACGGGAGAGGGCAAAATGGAGAGGAAGGGGACTATGAGGTGAGAGAGAGAAAGAGAGAAAGAGAAACGAAAGCTGTTGTTTAAAGTATCGCCGCTGGGGCTTGCAACCCCAAAACTTGTAAAAGTCTGCTTACATTATCACTACATAACGGTACTCCAGTCTTCGATCACGACGTCGGTCGACCCAGGTACTTCGGGTTGACGTCGGCCCGTCGATCTTTACCCAATAGAAGAAGAAATGGAAAGCGAGGCACAGTTATATATCGGTGGGTATCCCCACCGATAAGTACACTTCGAACCGGGAGCGGTTCCTGCAACCATCATGCTCATCAAACACGACTCACCCCTTACTGTCCAAGGTAACAATTACACTCTCACAAAAGCATATATATGAACATATATCAGAATACAAGTAGATTTAGATCCAGCAAATATATTGAGGTGTCTGGCAAAATTTGAAGCGCGATTTTTTGAGCTACTGGCAGGTATTCATATGATGTGTTATCTTCCCGAACTTGACACCCTGTAAGGACCGCTGCATGTTTTTCAAGTCTAAGTATGTGTGCAAGCTTGAGCTTAACTTGGTTTTAAAACGGTACTTACCTACACTTACTACGCTAAGCAGCTCAAATTTTTGGAAAGCAGCGGTATCACACTAATTACACCAGTACAAGCAACCCCGAGTTTAACAAGTCGATTGAATGCTAAGGTTACATGTTGACAGCTATGTTTGCGGATTCATATCTATCGAGACACCATCGTCCTTCCGCTAAATCCGATTGATACTTGAGTAAAAAAAAAGGGAGACGCATAGCATTTCACGAAATAGACGCACCTTGCAGTTTTCCTTTCAGTAGTTGCTCCTTCCATCTTGGCTCTGTTCAGAACCTTCTGGAACTCAGTTACACGATGTCTCATCCGAGAATGCATATACGCTTTGGAGCACTTGATATGATAGTGGAGGTAGTCACGGAAAAGCTGAATATGTGAGATAGACGCCGATGCAACCGCTGAACTTGCAAAATGGCGAGGGAAGAGTACAAACGTGACATAACCGATCTCGTCGCTGTTCCGAAGGCCTGGTACATCACGAATCTCAAGAGGAGGATCTCGGCTAGAGTACAAGACTTGAGGAGCAGTTTGGATAGATGGTTGACGCCTTGCATCAACAAATTCCTGTGGAGATTGTCGTGTTTATGTGACTGATGATATAAATCAGATACAAATACCTGCAAGAAGACTTTTCCAAATATTCTGTCCGTTTCTTCTCTGAAGATAGTAGAAAAAATGACCGTTACGCGATCAGGTGCCGCCTGAATGTACATAGCTTCTTCGTCTCTGTAATGGACCTGCATTAGATCTCCTTGCCCTCCAGAAACTTCAAGTTTTTTCTGTGTCAAGAACGCTCTTTCAAATGGAGATGCAAGGGCATTGCGTTTCAATAACGCTAAGGAGGTAACGAAAGCATCTCGGGTCTCTGGCGATGGAGATAGATTCTCAAAGGGTCCCGGAGTACAGCATTGCACAGACGTACCAGGATCCGTAGGCGCTTGCTCCAAGTCAATATCAAGGCTAACATTATAGTCCGGCTCCACCTCGTTTGATAGGAGAGACCCATACTCTCGTCTCAAGATGTCCAGAGCCCCGTACTGAACAAGTTCATCCCAGCATCGAATGCTCATCGAAAGTCGCAAGACAGTTTTGCGCTCGGGAGTTGTCAAGTGGAAGCGGACATTGTCATAATCGACAAAGACAACATCTAGAGATCCAGGCCTTTGTTTGATGAGAAAAAACGTCCAGTGTTTTCAATGAAAGATCATTTACTTCTGCAGCTTGTCGGAGATGGTGGTTTGAATGATAACATTATGAGACTGCAATACCATTTTATCAATGAAAATACAAGCATATTTGATGCCGCCCACCTCCAGTAGAATCATATTGGACGAATGATGTCGATTTGTGAACTCCCTGTGTGATGCAATGCCAAAATTCTAGTCAGGCCAATCGATTTGTAGCTTGTCTGGAATCAAATTCCAACTCCGATCTTGCCACTAAAATAGAACGGGCTTCGGACTGTCTTCTATTATAATACAAAAAGATGATCTCAAAACCCAAGACACAACTGCAAGGTCCGTCCATTAAAAAAGGCCAATATATAGAAAATCACGATAGTTAATAAGGAGGCATGGTAGAGCTTGTGCGTATAGGTGGATAAACTTGAAGAGAATCGTCCATTCCCATGAGATTGTCTGGAAGAACCCCACTTCAAAAAATGTAGGTTGAAATTTATAGAACAAAAGGACGGAAAAACGATATTCCCATCAGAAAGGTTAGGGCCAAACGGTCATTGGTCGGCAACTGAATATTCACTTTCGTCGCCGCCGCCAGACTGCTGCCAGCGGTAGATCCTCTTCCTCACCACTTGTTGGACTTGTTGGCAGCTGTTCCTCTGAACGCGGGAGTGGTTCGCGAGATATGATAGCATGTGCACTCCTTCCTTTTCTAACGTGACCATTTGTAAGAGGTAAAGCAGGGGTAGAAAATACAGTAGCCGACAGAGATCGACCTGCATTCCTGGGGCCGTTTCCATCCCCAAGACTCTCCTGTGAAGTGTTAAGTTTAGGCAATTGCATCATTTGTTGCTGTCCGTGTTGATTATGTGAAGGAGGTGAATTTGATCGACGTTGGCCGGTGGGATTTAGGGGATTAGGTGAGGGTCTTCGATGTTGAGGTGGGGAGGAGGAGGGTTGGGGCATCCATGATGATTGCTCGGCCGGAGCCATTGCGCCTGGAGGTAAATTTGGTCTTTTGGTGTTATTCTCAGGTCGGGGCTGATAATAAAAAGGGTCTTGTTGAACGACAGGCAGTTGCTGCCCCGTGCTGCCATATTGCGGTGGCGTCGTTGAACGCAAGTACTGTTGCGCCGGAGGACCGTTTACAAGTGAAGTGGAACCTCGAGGGGGTTGTCCGTTGTAAGGTCCATATTCTTGTTCTATGACACGATGCTGCATTTCGTACTGAGGCCCCTTGACGGGCATTTCTGCACGGCGACCTCCTCCCGACGGTGTACCCGAATTCGTTTTGGTAAGTGAACCTCTTCTACCTGACTCTTTTTTCTTGAGCTCCAACTCTCTCTCTCGCTGTTCCTTCTCTAGCCGTTCGCTTTCAAGCCGATCTTTTTCAGCCTTCTCTCTATGTTCCCTTTCCATCTGCTCCCCCTCCTTCTCTGCCGCATCCTTATCGTCGTGGTTCTCATCGGATGCACCTCCAACAGTCTGTGCTGACTGGGTGGGAGGAGTCGGGTTTTGAGCCTTGTTGATGACCCCAAGGTACCAAAACATCAAATTGCTGATCAAAACTTGTTCATAGAGGGGGCGTCGTGGATTCGCCAATTTGATGTGACTGAGCCGATAAATTGCTCTCTCAACGTGTATCGGATACCTTGCATAAGGGTTTCCACCCACCCCAGGAGCCAACCCAGGTGATGGAGAGGGTACAAATGCTTTCGATGACTTGGAAGCTCCCAAAAGCGCTTGAGCTGCCTCTCGTCCGGAAGTCCCACCAGTCATAGATGACGAATATTCAGAATCCTGCTTCTTTTTTCCAAACAGCGAACCAAAGAAACCAGATTCCTTTTCTTTTTCTGCAGCTGTAATACGATCTTTGACTTTGCTCCCTTTTTTCCCACCTTTATCTCCTCCCCATTTTCCAAAGAGACCTTTCTTGTCCTTTTCCTTCCGAACTTGTTGCGACGGAGGACTTGGTATCGTTGAGATAGGAACAGGCGGCGAATGAACAATAGGTGGATGTCCAGAAACAGATGCGCTTGATGATGAATCAGGGGCAGGAAAAGGGCCTTGTACTTGGGTAGGTGGTAGCACCAAGACTCGTTGAGGTTGTGGCTGCTGAAGAATCGGTGCGACAGGGTCCTGTTGAGGTATAACTTCAGGTGATATCTGAGGTACATCAGTCACAGGTAAGGGTAGGGATTCTTCCGCTATAGGCGAAGGCAGGGTGACCAAGGCCTCTATAAAACGAAGATCATCTTCATCATCGCGAGCGTAGGCATCGTATATCGAAGCTTCCTCGCTAAATGAATCAGGCCTTGATATATTGCGGGAGCCATCATCAGAAACGGTATGTCGACGCTTTAGTTCTGGTGTTGGATCTAGTTCACCGTGATCACTTGCGGACATGTCGCTCGAAGACCTCTGTTCTGTTCCAGGAACAGGCTTCGTACCGGCTCTTCGCGGGGTACCAAAGCGATGACCGCCACCATCTCCCGGTAGAGCAGGCTTACGGATTTTCGTCCTTGCTGTTCGTCGTAATATTTGCCCAGGTGGAGGGACAATTATGGGTGCATCGGCCTCGTCACCCATTTCTGGAATATCATCCATTAGATCAATTGCTAGTGCGTCATGAATATGGACGTCGGACAAATAATTGATGATGACAATTCGACAAACCTGAGGGAGACAAGTTCATGCTCAAACTCCTCCTTAAGACGTTTCTGAGTTTGGAAGGGTCATCACTAGCTGAAGCTTCTTCGGCCAACTCTTCCAGTTTTTGCAGGTCGCTGATGGTTAGTTGAGGCCCTGGATTTGTGGGATACAGAAGACTACGATTTCTCTTCAAAGGGACTACATTTTCTTCTTCAACCCCATCGTTATGTTTGGGCCGATATTGTCTACTAAGCATTGACCTTTTTCGATTGAGGCTGGAAGAGGAGGACAAGGATGAGGGTGAAGGTGAAGGTGATCCTTCCAATGTTTCTAAACCATCTGAGGGAGATCTGGCATGTTCCTTCAAAAAGGCACGAAATTCAGCAGGAGCAATCTCCGGATGTAGACTTGCAGGGACCCAGAAGAGGTGAAAGGGATCATCGGATGCATTATTTGATGCCTCTGTTGGACGATTGCGGCCTGAGTTTCGACTGTGATCTGAGGATGAGCTGCCTTCGCTTGAACTGCCAACGGAGTCGTTATCTGCATTCCCAGATGAAAAGGCAGCAGAATTGAGTGTTGGAGAGTTGGGTGACCAGTAAGAGGTAGGCGAAGAGGGTGACGATTGATTGGGAAGGTCCGGGTCGATGACCAGAGCGCCTGGGGTCGTGGAACGTCTTCTGATGTCTCGGAGAGCTTCTACTTCCCGTTGTATTTCATATTCGGATGGTTGCAGAGGTCGTGGAGCCATTGATGACGAGAAAGGAACTCGAGCGAGCAGTGATTTGTGGCACTTACAGACACAAGTCACAGATCTGGGGGATACAGGCAGCTGGTGCGAAGTAGAAGATATCCACCTTGTAGTCCCCTCTTTCCAAAATCTGTGAGTAGCAAACCCTGAGTAGTCCTTGGGTTATTAGATGAAGTTCAAGTTGTTATACATGTATGATATAGCCTTGGCAGGGCTTTTGTCACGTTTTATCAATCTATGTACACTAATACAAAGCCATTTTATAATATATTACAGTGGTGTAGTAGTAATATATTGGCATGGTCCAACCAATATCTTACTTTATCTATCTAGTTCTTTATGGATCATCGCGAGCTAGAAGGGCTCGCAGTGAAGTGTGCACCTTCTCTACGAAGCTCCTGTATAACAGCCTAGATAATATTTAAATCAGTTTCTGGAAAGAAACAGCTATTTAGCGACAGACAGCAAGTGCCTCGGGGTTGACCCCGTTCTCTACCATTCCGACACATGTCGCAAGAGTCGCCTTATCCAACTGGGTATTCAGCAATTGAGATATTTCATACAGAACTGTTGCATCGTATGAATGGGTAGAAAAACTGTATTGATGCAATGCTAGCTTACTGTCCAGTGTTTGTTGAGCAGACGAGTTTCGTTCAGACTCTTTGGTTGACATGAGAGTGGTGGTTTACGCTGAGAGTTCACTGGTATTGACCCATTATTCCCACGGTATTGTACTTCAATCGTTTAATTATAACCTGAAGGTGCCCATGGCTCCCTCAAGTACAGCAAAAACTACAAAACCGAAGAATGTAAAGGTTTTTCACCCCGCGTCTCGAAAAGCGGGACAGCTTGCACGAAACGCGCTGCGCAAAGGGAAACTTGGAAACCTTTCTACGAAACGGAGCCAAAAGCATCACTCTCTGGGTCTGTCAATCCTCGATCTTTTCATCCTCAGCAAAATATCTGACTTTTTCCTATCGCTAGTCGATCTCTATGGATTTTTCTATCATGCAATGCCGGAAGAAATGGTACTGTCGCTGCAAGATCTGCATCACATCGTCAGCGACGTCTGGTTAACTCGGTTTGACGAGGATTTAGAGAAAGAAAGATCGGCAAGGAGAAAGGGAAGACCTAAAAGTTCAAAAGAGATCAATTTGGAGGAACTGAAACTTCAAGAAGCCGAGTTGTATCGCACAGGCATGGGTACGCGACCTACCCTTTCAATTTCGTCACTAGACAATTGATTTCCCTTAAAGAAATTATTGATTTAACGCATGGCCCAACAGTAGAGATTTTTCGGCGATGGGACCAAAAGGAACTTGCATTTATACAACTCCTCCGATTCATTCGAATATCTAGCAGCGAACCCGAACTTATGGTCCTCTCAAAACCTGGAAAACATGTTTCTATCCTGGAATCAACGACAGTTTCCGAGGGCGGCAATGCAATGGACGTTGTGATGGAGAAACAGGATCCATCTGTACCTCAATTACCACAGTTTGGAGAACCTCCTCTGCAATTTTCAAGTACAATGATGACAATGGATGATTCGACTACATAGCATGAAATGACCAGTAGTCTTCTGGCCTTGTTGTCGGCCATTGAGGTTGATTCTGAAGAGATAATTGCAGTCCATGCCTTCTTGTTCCAGTTTACCGTGACACTCGGCCCACTTTCCTTGTAACGGTTGTATTAATCTCCATCCTTGTCTGGTTTCCCGGCTTATCTTATCTCAATATGTACTCTGTTTTCTTCGATCCTTGTAAGAACCTACATAATCAGCCATGTTCACGCTTTGATCCGTATGACCAACAGGCGCGCCCACTGGCAACGGTTCAGCCCCTCCGCCTCGTGTTGTAATGATGGTACGATTCCCATTCTATTTAAGTAAATAAACTGCCGTCTTTGTTACAGCAATTTTTTTGTTTTTTGTTTTTACGCGGCCATGAGTGCTCTGAGCGACGACGATTACGATGTTATTTCCAACCCAGGCCGGGGGTCTCTTGAATCCAGCTTCGACGAATTTATACATGGGTCATTCTCTGCGGTGCGTGAGCCGCCTGCAGCTGAAGAGGCGAAAGACAGGTTCGAGACCACAAGGTGGACTGCTAGCGATATCCAGGCCTACATTCACAAAGGCCTTAATTTGACAAGTCCTGCTCCAAAGAAGCTAGTACGTATTTATGTGGATGGTTCATTTGACATGTTCGATGTTGGGTGAGTTGCCAATTTCCCTTTCTCCCCTCAACCATAAACCTCTTTCATGAATGTACTCTAGACATGCACTTCAATTACGACAAGCCAAGCTTGCCTTTTCTTTCGTACACCTTATTGTGGGTGTTTTTTCGGATGAAGTATTACTTCAAAATGGATACACATTCAATTGGCCCGAAATCGAGAGACTGGAGCTCGTAAGGCATTGCCGTTGGGTCAACGAAGTTACTAAAGATGCCCCCTGGGAGTTGACGCTGCAATTCATCCAAGAGAAAGGCATTGACTTTGTTGCGGTTGATGAGGGCTCATCCGTTGATCCAAATTATGACAGAACTCGAGTCAGAGGATATGACGAGCTGAAGAGATATGGTATAACTTCAGGATTGTCTCCAGTGCTAAAATTTTTACCTCTTCCTTGATTATAGGAATTGTCATCAAGACGAGAAGAACACAATCTTTCAATTCTCAACGAAGATTTGCTAGCCTTGCCCCCACACGGCGAGAAACCCCCACAACACCTGAAACTCCGACTCCAGAGACGCTCGCATGCGCTATGAAGGGATAGACTATTACTACTACTAGATCAGTGGATCAAACGCTACATCATAGGGCCTTACATAGGACAGTATTTTTTACACTCCTGATCTATCTGTGAAGATGATGCTATGTTTTTATTTGTCTTCTTAGTGAGGAGATAGAAATACTTTCTTATATCTCATATGCTGTTTCTCTCTTCGGAGCCGCAATTCCAAGCGTATCAAACAAAGGTGATCGGAAAAATGTGATCTGCATCGTTTCAGTTCTCCTATCGGGCGATCTGACTCATAAAATGAATCAGTTGCGGGGTCGCAAAGCAGCTGTTGTTACATTTTAACTACAAACTGCTATGCACTGCACTAAAAAAATCAGAAGCGACATTACGTTCCCAAAATATCCCAGTCCTTTACTGAAAAATGAAACGCCCATATCCATCTCAATCGAGTTACTTGAACAAGTTCTTCGTTGTGGCTGGCTTTCCCCAATGTTTATGCAGGAGCGTTTGTGACCTCCGTTGCTCTCGTATCGAAAATGTGGCTGGAGATACTTATACGAACATCCTTTCGGCTCCTTACCTGGCTGATTATCGACTCGGATGGTCTCCTTTCTTCCACAAGTTTTTACCCAAACTTTCCACCAGCCAACTCTGTCGCACAATCACCCGACAAATCTCATTGTCAGGAAAAATAACTAAACACGGTCAATTACTATCCCCCTTTAAAATAAATTCGATTCGGGAATTGCTTTCTACATTTTATTGTCTGCCACTCTTGCCAAATTTGCGGACATTAACAGTCGAATATTACAACCCGGCTTTCTGAAAGAATCATTCCTTTCCCTTTTCCTGTCGTGCACCAATCGAACAACTCCACTTGGAATACACGTTCGCCTCGGATTGCTCCTATTGGCTCATTGAGGCGCTCCTCGCCAGCCGAAGTTCAAAATCGAAACACCTGCCATGGGCATTACCGCATCTCGAGCACATTTCGACTTCAGTGACCGAGGATCCCATTGCATCGATTGTTAGAGTCTTGGACAGCTGTCCACACCTGCGGTTAGTTGAGGAGAGGTTCACAATACGTGTGCGTGTTCTCTCCTCGTCTCGACATGTGTCTGAAATTTGTACTATTGTCCATGGCGTAATGCCATCCTCTGATGCTTGTATCATGAATTATCCTGAATACGGACCAAGTACAGTGCGAGGAAGTGCACTTGTTCTTGTCTTGATGATGGGCAGCGGTACGGTCTGCGGACCATTGGTCGATCCTGTAAACACGTTTAGAAATGTTCATGTTTTCTCCCAAAAAAATGGATAGTACAGAATTGTCTGTCTTAATCTTGTAGAATAACTATTGGTGTCAAGAGAGACCGCTGGAATTCGAAGTCCAGCGACATCATTCAATGTCCTTGAGTTAACATCTCATCGTGGGCTTACTCAACTTATGACGACGAATTTATATCAATTCTTCAATTACAAAGTTGCTGGCTCCTGCTGTACTGATGCCTTTCCTGGGAATTTAGCAGTTACACCTCTTACTTGCTTCAAGTGTATACTTCTATGTCGAGTCAGCTGGTCCGGTCGTGCAAAACTCTTGTTACATCCTGGCTCCTCACATGCATATGGTCGTGCACCAGTATGCGTGCGCAGCTAAAACAGCACATTACCATAAGGAGGCTATTCGCTGTATAGTAAAGAAAAACACCGTACATGCTTAGAAAGATTCGAAGATTCTGCGAAACCCCTTTTATTTCTTGTCAGTGATGGGTTATAGCGGAAATCAAGAGTTGCATACCTATCACAGAAGCTACACCTAAACGGTTTGTCGCCATTGTGCGTTCTTTTGTGTATCGTTAGTGCACCGGTGATAGCAAATGACTTATTACATCCAGGATAGTCGCACACATAAGGTTCTAAAACGCAAAGCTCAGCGTTAAACGAAACGTAGGTCACGAGAAGTATATGCCAAACTTACTTTCTTGTGTATGCCGACGGATGTGTTGCTGTAGGGTTGCAGCCTCCGAGAATTTTTGCTCACAGATTGAACATTGAAATGGTCGATGTCCTGTATGAGACTTCGTAAAAAGTTAGTTTATGCCGAAGAAACCAGAGAGCAAAAGAAGCAACTACCTGAACATGTCGGCATATTTTCTGCTTGCTTTGGAAACCTTGATCTCCATTTCTTGGACAACCTTCCCAAAAGCATTCATAATGTGCCTTCCCACTACCAATATGGTCCGATGTGGTATGACTCGTCAATTCATCACAAGTGGAGAAATAAAATGAACAGTCTTTCCAACGACATCGGTGGGTGACTGCGTTACGGTCTTGGGAGGATTCGGGGATTCCAGGAACCTTAGGCGTATTTTCAGAGGATGAGCTGCCGTGGTGTGAGATGTCAGACTCAAAATTGGAGCTATGGTGTGAGATTGGAGATATTTTGTCGAGTGTGTCCTGCTTTACAGGCTCTGCAGGGGTTGACGAATGGCTGCTGTTATCGACTGGCGACCAAACCCCTAGATGGTCACTCATCAGGTGTTTGTATAGAGATTGAGGTGAGACCAAAATGGGTTGCGGTTGGTAAGAATTATCACAATTACTCCAGAGACAAGGTGTGTCTAATGGACACTGAGAGCTGTCCCAGGCGGTTATGTTGTGGTTTGATGAACTGTTAGTGGCTGGTTGCGACGGTGAGGATTCAAGATGGACGAGAACGACATGATCTCTTAGTTCGGAAAGATTTGAGAAGGAGGAGCTACAGTTACCCCACATACAACTATGCATGTACTGGGTTTTAGGGAAAGCTTGAGGAGAATGGGAGTCCACTTGAAATGTGGTTTGAGCTAGATTGATTGCAGCGGAGAGAACTTTGAATGGAGGGGGTTGAATATTATTTCCGAGTGGTGGTAAAGATACATCTGAAGACGTATCGGGGGATCTTTCTCGGTTGACTGGCAGCTTGGGAGGGTCTGATTGACCGCAAGCACACCAAAAATCATCCAGAGCTGGGGTCCAGACAAAAGGTGCTGCAGTATCCAGTGGGACTTGTCGAGATTCTCCTATTTTCTGTTGGTAGTCGTCACAACATTGTAACTGCAAGCAAAAGTAAGATTAAGGCAGTGTTGTTGAAAGACAAACATACTCACGAATTCGTCAAACCCATAGCAGTCGTTGCAGTTATATATTTCATTACCGATAGGAACGCATTGTGCATGTTGTCCACCACCACCGCAGGACGCTTCACCGTGATCAGGATCGCTGCAGGCGATAACAACGCACTGGTCGGTGCATTGGGCGGTGAGCTCGCTAGTGGCACATCCGGGAAGTGTGTTGCAGTCGACACAAGCTGCAGTGTATGCCGAAATACTAGAGTCCAAGGTCATCGGCGATTTCCAATGAGAATCGGAAGGTGGCCTGGTGTCAAATGACTGAACAGGTTCTCAAGACTGAACAGGTCCTCATTCACAATTATGTAATCGTACAAAAAAATCATTAATCTTCGAAGTCCAATCCACCAAATCGCACAGCCTGGAACTCTTCCATATTTACATCAGCGACCTCGCCGCTTGGGCAGAGGAAATCCAAGCACCCCCGTTGGCAACCCCTCCATCGAACAGGAACTACTCCTCCGACTTCCAGTCCAGCAATCCTGTGTTCCCAGGTGAACCGCTGCTCCGCATGCAACACAAATACCCTTTTCTCCCGTCCGTGCTCAGGATTAGGACATGTCCCGATGCCAGTTATCTGCATTGATTCGTCGTCGTCACTACCTGAGATTGCGAGGGATTCATCGGCTAGTACCGATCCGGGAACACATACAGAAAGCGTCTGTCGAAGGAGGGGAGATATAGGACACCAGGACGCGCCTATTGGAAGAGGGAGATCAAATCTTTGCTCTAACAGTGTTTCCGGAATATCAGTGGAGGATGAAAATGAGGCGGATTTTTGGGATGTTGGGTGGGCGAGTAGAACACGTAAAGCTAATTCTGTGAGGGGAGGAACTTTAGGATTGACATACTCGATTTCAGATAGAGGCTTTGGTGATGGTGGTGGTGATATGAACGGGTTAGGAAACAGAAGAAGCGATTGGAGCTTCATTGCAAGAAGTTCAGAGGGAACAAAGGTCAGTCTATTATTGCATATATTGAGGCTCTGAAGGTTCTTCAGCCGTGCTACCTCTGGTGGAAGGTAGCTGATGAAATTATGCCCTAGAAAAGCATCTACATGTTAGCAAACTTCGCCTTGATGGACATTAAGACGCACGTAGGCTGAGGAACGTCAGATTCTCCAAACGAGATAATATAAGAGGAAATTTTAATATTTTATTCTTCGCAAGGAAGAGCTGAATCGTGTCTTTCGAGTTCCCACTTAATAAAGAATTGGTAGAGATACTCTTCCCTCGAGAGTTCGGACCTCGAAAATGGGAGAACGTAGAGGCTGGTGCTGTGTGCACACGAGTGAAAAGTCTCCGGCCAGTAATCGCGTCCGATTTGACTGACGGGATGTCAATCGACGAGTTCTCAATGCCCCGCAAAACAACCATCTTATTTAGGTCATGAATAAATTGGGCAGGAATCCTTGTAAGCTCGCGGTCACTGTCGAATTAAAGCGTGAGGGGGTCATATGAAGAAAAATGATTTGAGGCACCTCAGGTCAATCGTTCTGCAACCATTTTCAAAGACCGTGTTACTAGCCTCCTCCCAGATCTTGCATTCAAGGTCGTCCGCCTGTGGCCTGATTGTGAAAGGTTGAAGTAACTGAGTTGCCGTCAATGGTGCCTGGTTAGAGGTGTACCGAACCCTTTTGGGCTGAGGAGTGGATAATGACGATTTGGAGCGATTTGCATTATACGACGCAGCCAAAGGGTCGATGATCCGAGAAGGAGGAAGCGACGACTCAGATACGTTTAGATCGAGATAAAGTGGTACTGGGGATGAAGGTGGGGACGAATCCCAAGTGGCGGAAGGCGAAGAGGGAGGTGAAGAGGGAGGGGTACAGAATCGATTGGGCGCAGGCGACATGAAGGGAGGGAGAAAAAGTTATTATGCATATCTACTAGTGCATTTGAATATTCAATTACATAGTGGACATAAACGACGCCAATACGCGATCACGTGCAGGTCTGAAATTATATTTGGCCATGTTATTATTTGCAGTATACCCTGTTTTATGGTTACTTGCTGGGAGGCACAGGATGCGAGGCATCATCCAACTGCTTTGGTGGTGGGATGGATGTCAAGCCCTTCAACCTTTTGTAATCAACTGTCTCGCCTCTCTTCCTTAGAGTCTTCATCCCGTCAACTAAACCAGCTACCAAGCTCTCTCTCTTCTCTCTTCGTTCTGCAACTAGCCGCAGTATATGTGGCCTCTTCGTCGCGAAAGGTGCATTTAATTTCCAGCTCGCTTTGCCCTGCCCCTTCGTCATCCGTAACAATTCTTCCTTTTGTAGATTGCGAGTATGTTGAATAGAAAAATGCTTTTCGATCCATTCGGTTCGCTCCTGCCGTTCCTTTTCAGGCATGTCTTCCAGTCTATGCGGGTAGTAGAAAGGGTCGACAAGACCCACCACAGCCCGTTTGTAAGTTTTGTACGGCCTGCGTTCATAGCCTGGTCTTGTGCGATACAAGGGAGAAATATAGTTGTCGGTACGGATGTAAGTCGTTTTGACTCCGTAAACGGAAAGCAGCAACGACCGTATGTCAGTTTTGGTGACAGACTGCGGTATCCGGAAAGTCGCTTCGTAGGGATTGTAAGGTTGGCCAGGAGGAGTATGATTCCGGACGAGCCTAAATACTATGTTTGGAAGATAAACTTTTCGGCCCACAACCTCAGTTTCTGGTTCGCCTTCGCGCACGGTTTTGCGGAAACCACGAATGCGGGATCTGCGATCATTCACACCCTGAACCCATTGTTCCGGGGATGGCATACTTGAAGGATCATTTCCAAGAGCTCCTATGGCACGAAGTCGAGTGTATCGGGCTTGTTCAGTAGGTGTTAATCCTTCGGGGGTAGAATCTGTGCCGCCCTTTGGGACAGCGCCAAACTGTTTCCGTCGACGAAGTTTGACAGCACGAGGGGCAGAAGCTGTTCGAGCTACCTTGGCTAGGTGAGGCAGGGGTGTTTTTGTTGCATATTGACGATGAAGTTGTGGACAGCGATGAAGGAAGTTCATGGTCGAGAGTAGAGCAGGTTTATGTAATTAATTTTTTTTCCATAATACATGTGACCGATTGTTCACCATGCAATACGCTAAAGCCCACTGAGGCTGTTATTATCGTTCTTGTGTCTGTCCCACACCTTTCCTTTCTTCCGGGCATCTACCCTTTCAAAGATGGTGTCGTTTTCTTGCTATAAGTTTTTCCGCGGTCTACGGTCGATGTGTACACCCATATTGACTGTCATCGGATTCTCCCTCATACTCACATATATACTCGTCCTTTATCAACCGACTCGAGGTCCTGGTGTCAAGCAAAGAATGGGCTGGCAGTCATGGGATGTAATCAATGCTCCTAAAGTGATGACAGCCAGTAATTCGAGCCACCCTTCGAGCCCTGGCAAACCGTTCGATGGCAAACCAGACAAAGGAGTGGATTGGTGGAAAGTCACCACACCTGATGAGAAAATTGATTTGTCAAGTCTGCCTCTGGACGTTTGGTCTCCTTTGTTACCTCATGATACTGGACGTATGTAGCATCTTTCGTTTCTATGAACTCAACTGAATCCAATTAGTCTCCGAAATTACCATTAGCAGGTGTTTAATGGACCCTGAGATGGGAGAGCGCTTCTGTGCACCCGATTCCACAAGTGAAGAAGACGCAATAAGGGGACGGTGGGTTCGTGTTGCTCGCAATTTGAACCTGGAGGGCAGTATATTTTCTGGCTGGCTGGTATGTATCTTTCTATCTGTAGTAGACATCTAATTGAAAGATTTGAAGAGTATCTACTATCGTCGGACCAGACGACAAGATATCAATCTCATCACGGACATTCGTTTGTTGTCGGAGAGCGAGACGCCAGATCCCTCGAAAGGGTGGTACAAGGTCCACCTATCACTCCGAAAAGGTATAAGAGGTGTTCCTCCGCTCTTTTTATGGTATAAGGTTGGGAAAACCGCGAGCGAGATGTCTGCGAAGGACAAAGCGAACATCATCACCGAACTTGATATTCTCTATGGTCAAGACGTGCCCTGGTATGGGTTTGACAAAATGGAACCGCCGACGTTGCCAGCAAACGCCAAATTTGATGCAACTTGGCTAACGTACAGGAGAGGTGTTAAAGGCACGTCTTCAATGCGTACCCGCATTTATTAACGCCTAATTTCATTCAATAGTTCCTCCGAAGGCACCACCCCTGCACTTCTCCCATTCTGGAAAATTCAAGATTCTTCAGGTGGCTGATCTTCACTATTCGGTATCACAAGGAATTTGTCGAGATACACTTATCGATCCATGTGAACATTCCGACAACCTCACAAATAGCTTGATTTCTCGCGTTTTGGATCGCGAGAAACCGGACTTGATTGTCTTTAGCGGAGACCAGCTCAATGGGCAACGTTCATCCTGGGATGCCAAATCTATTTTGGCCAAGTTCGCTCAGGCCGTCACCGATAAGGGCATACCCTGGGCAGCAGTTTTCGGCAATCATGACGAAGAAGATGGTGTCTCGAAAGGACAGCAAATGGCCTTGATGAAAGAACTTCCCTACAGTTTGGTAGAACGAGGACCGAAAGATGTTCACGGTGTTGGAAACTATGTTTTAAAAGTACACAGCGCAGATGCGTAAGTAATTACAGTTGCACAGGGTCACTCGAATATCAATTGAATTGACATTTTAGGTCGAAAACGCAACTTTTGACTTTGTACTTTTTGGACTCAGGAGCTTATACGAGCAAGCTGGACTGGTTGGGATTTTTGAGTCCCATTGAGTATGATTGGATCCGCCAGAGTCAAATAGACTGGTTCATGCAAGAATCTGGTAATATCCTTTGCTCCTTGGAGTTTGTTAGTCTCTCGATTCACAGACATGAACGTAGCTTCAATAAATCCAATTCAGAGACCCTTCTCACCCGATAATGGAAAAGATTTCGGTTCCAGTTGGAGACGCCAGGATCAAATTACGTCCAATGTTCTAAAGCTGGCCAAACCAAATGCACTCATGTTTTTCCACATCCCATTGTTTGTTCAAATCCTTTTCTGATCATCGTGTGTTCTAATTCATGTTTGTTTCTTAGGCCCGAAACTTATTTCAAAGCTGATATGAATCCCTCGACGGGTAAACCCCTCGATATTGGTACCACTGGACTAGAGCCTCCTGGGAACGCAAAGAAGAGTGATGGATTCTTTGAAAAAGGCATCTTGAAGGCAATGGAGAGCTCAAACGTGGCTAATCACGCTCACGAAGTTAAAGTGATAGGGAATGGACATTGCCACGGTATGACTTTCATCTGTCTCTTCCCTACACCAATTATATCATCTATTTTTCAGTGACTGAGAACTGTCGGCGTGTTAATGGGGTCTGGCTTTGCTTTGGCGGAGGAGGGTAAGTTACCCACGCTTTTTTTCGACGTTTATCAAAGCCTAATTACTTGCCGATAGTTCGTATTCTGGTTATGGCAAGGTTGGTTTTGACCGAAGGTTCCGTATCTATGATATCTCGGACTTTGGTGAGACCATCAGAACTTACAAACGAACGGAAAAGGACGAAGTTTTGGATGAGATGATTCTTACGGGGAAAGGTTCGCCTCCTTTGTCATAATCTTTCAGGATCGAAGCTATGTATATGGCCTTGTAATTTATATATCACTGTTGCTATTTCCAAAGTACTGGTAAATGATACAGCAAAATTCAAAATTACGTAGAATCTGTAAATTATAACATTTATTCCTAATTTTTTTGTAGAGTAATCACTGATATTAGATGATTGCATGGTTGAAATTTAAGAGCAAAGGAGTGAGTCTATGGTTGAGGGATACTTACAGTACTTCAGATGCTGGTGTATCATTAGGTCATCTGGAAAATCACTAACTTTGAGCAATTCCTTCTACATCTGCAAATTGATCTTTGGTCCTCAAATATAGATTAGCTATCTCCTGGTATGAAATAAATTTTATTTCACAGAAAACAGAGGTGATGAAAGTTATAAGCAGTGGCATATCATTGGAGATGACTGTAACACGTTACAATAAATCCTATAGACTTAGTCTAGATGTATGCTGAAGTTATTCTTAAAAATGTTACCATAATGTTGTCAGATATATGTTAGATTATTTTTTATTATAATCAACATAAATACCTAGCCAGAATGCAAGACTTTTTCAAGACATATTCTGTATGACATCTACAATAAATTCTATATAAAGCTCAAAGGAAAATGGAAGAAATATTGTAGATAATTTTTTTTAAATTTCTTTCATTACTCTTCAATTTTGATTATTGTGATTTTGTGATATTATACAGATGTTATTCTAAAAGACAATGTGTCCTTATTTTGAATATTTCTACTATATAAATAAAATAGTGCTGGAAGATTTATCCTATTATTACTGAAATGACATTAACCTTTTTCCAAGGTCTTTATAGAGACTTTATTTAGAATGTTATCAGAATAACACCAAGAGAATTAAGGTGGATTTATCCTATACATATATAAAATATGTCCAAGGTATGGGCATAGGATTCATTATGAAATTATTTTGATTTTTTCCTCCAGAGGAATGTTGAATATATTTTGAATTTAAACCAGTGGATATATTGTGAATGTGGCACCTAGTGATATCTAAGTGGCACCTTGTGACATATTGTGACATCTAATGGCATCTAGTACACAGGGTCCAGGTTACAATAAATCCTATAGACTTTTTCTAGATTTATGCTGAAGTTATTCTTAAAAATGCTACTATAATGTGGCCAGATATATGTTAGATAATTTTTTATTATAATCAAAATAAAT
>Ga0193742_1000227_pt1 | contig 41455 bp, 57 predicted proteins | sample L2c1metaG_FD_165511 | JGI IMG/M metagenome (GOLD analysis project Ga0193742, IMG submission 165511) | Soil microbial communities from a riparian zone of the East river system, Colorado, United States - L2c1 | ecosystem: Environmental > Terrestrial > Soil > Riparian zone | place: USA: East River... | reverse complement strand
AACATGTATTCGGCCGCCCTCTCGGCAGAGCTTGCTAGCCGTACTGCCATCGGGAACCACCGTGGATAAACTGGCAACCTTCATAGGCGGATACGTTGCCTGCCTGGCCACCCTTGCGATCCTATGGTACGTGGAGAGCGGCGCATGGCGCGATGGGCTATGGGCAGCCTGGCATAGGGAGCGCCAACGCAAGGCGCCAGCGCCTAGCCAGGCCGATAGAGCGCTAGAAGGGCAACGGTGTACGTGTACGGGTCTTGACGTGCCACATGTGCACAGGGGCGACGTCTTATGGCCACCTGAGCTCCCTGAGCGGTTTATGGCACCAACCCCATCAGACGAACCAGAACTTGGCTTCCTGAACCACACTCGAATGCGCCGTGCCCGACGCCGCAGATAGGATGATAAAAAGATAGAGAATGGTTGGCGGATAGCCACCCCGGTATGACATCATTGGTTGCGGCGAAGTATTTCAGGCACTACCATCCCCAAACCAAGAGGAGAAGAGCCATGGCAACAACCCGTACCCGTCGGGGCAAGCCCGAACCGGCACCCGAGCCCGAGCCCGTCGAAGAGGCCACCAGTACCGGCCGTGGTCCGTCCATCCTGGCCGAGGCGATGGCCGACTGGCTGAACGAGACCTACGACGCGGATATCACCGCCGAGCAGGTGTCCCTCGCGCAGACCAAGCGTCGGGAGTTCCGCGATTCCCAGGCGTACGAAGATGCCATCGCCACGGCTGACGAGGCCAAGGAGAAAGCAGAGGCCGAGAAGGAGGAGCGGCGCAAGGCACGCAAGGCGGCCGAGGAGGATCTCGAGCCGGATCCGGAACCGGAAGAGAAGCCAGCACCTCGCCGAGGCCGTCGGCCCAAGGCAGTCGAGCCGGCCGAAGAGGCGCCGGTCGAAACCACCCGTACCAAGGCCCGTCGGCGTGGTACGGCCGTCGAACCCGACCCGGTACAGAAGGCCACTCGTACCCGTCGGGCCAAAGCCGCCACCAGCGACATCTATCCGGAAAAGGCGGAAGCCGCTGAAGAGGCTCCGGCTGAGACCAAGCCGAAGCCAACCCGTCGCCGGGCCGCGTTCTGACCGACGTGCAAGGGGTCGGCATCCAGTAGGGTGTCGGCCCCGAGCCGTTGATGGGGCAAGGTGGAGGAGGAGAAATGGCTAGTGAAGCCAAGCGCCATAAGTTCAGTCAGAATGACACGATGAATGGCCAGCCGATCAAGCGTTGCGTCAATGCCGGTTGCCATGCCGTATGGCTACATGGCAAGTCTCGACCAATGTCCAATTGCCCGAGCCGGTAGCCGTGGCCACCAAACTAATCCGGCCGAGCGAGCGCGGTGACTTCCTTGAATGCCCGTGGAAGTGGCACAAGAGTTGGATCGAAGGGCTTACCGGGCAACGGGTTCCAACATGGGCCTGGTTCGGAGGCGCCATCCACAAGGGCCTCGAGGTGCGCTACCCGGTCGGGCGCAAGCGTGGCCACCCCGTTGACGTGATCGATGCCTTCAAAGAGGCCGTAGACAACGAAGAGCGTCGAGTGTACACAATGGGCGGAGAGCTCGACGAGGAAGAGGTGGTCGACGGCATTGAGCTAGGTGTCGCCATGCTCAAGGGATACATGAAGTTCTATGGCCAGGACAGGCACTGGCAGATCGTACACAGTGAGCAGACATTCCAGATTGACGTTCCCAACCCCCGTTCCCGCAGCGAGCAGATCATTGCGATCCTTTGTGGAACTTGGGACATGGTGGTTTGGGATCTTGTTGACAAGTGCTATCGGGTGGTCGATCACAAAACACGGCGCAGTTTCCCCAAGCTATGGACGTTCTACGACCTGAATTTTCAGGGTGGTAGCTACCTCTGGGTTGCACCGGAAGTGTTGCGCCACAAGGGAATCTTCGGCCCGAAGGACAGGCTGGACGGCATCATCTTCAACTGCCTCAAGAAGGCCATGCCGGACGAGAGACCTCGAGACCGTGAGGGCCAATGCTTGAACAAGGATGGCTCAGTGAGCCTGAAGCAGCCCGGACCGCTGTTCTACCGCCACACAAGCCATAGGAGCCCGCAGGAACGGGTACGGCAGGCACGGCACGTAATAGCTGAGGCGTATCACATGCATCGAATTCTCTCTGGCAAGGCACCCCTGCTCAAACACCCGACAGAGCAGTGTCCCTCATGCACCTTCTTCGAGGTATGCGAGCTCGATGAAAGTGACCCGGCCGCAGCGGCGCACATGGCGCGTAACCTGTACGTACGCAGGGACCCATATGCTGCCCATCGAGAAGCGATGGAGCAGAATGGCCTCAGCATTACCGCAAGTGCAAGGGAGAAGAATGGCACCAACACCCGTACGAAGACCACGACAACGAGCGCCGGTACGCCGCGCCGTCCCGCGCCGCGTTCCGCAGCGACCAAAGGCGATCGTCAACCTCCAGGACGCTGAATACACCGTCCGGTGTAACTGGTTGGTGTTCGGTCAGAGCGGCATCGGTAAGTCCGTACTCCAGGGCACGCACGGCGGACTGCTCATGACAACCGAGGCCGAAGGTGCCATCAGTGCCAAAGCACGCGGCAGCAAGGCCGACGAGCTCAAGGTCTCCAGTTGGGAGGAATGGCTGGCCTACATGGATTGGCTGGAGCACAGTGGCCACAAAGAGTTTCATTGGGTTGGCCTGGACAGCCTGGATGAGCTCGAGGAGCATGCCTGGAACAGCATTATGGGGTCGGTCAAGGGTACCGCCCGTAGTGTCGGAGGCGCCTTCCGCAGCCGTAGCCGCAACGACTATCCGCTCGTGTGGGCAGCTATCGCCGACCAGGTGGATAGGCTGGTTCGGTTGCCCACCAACGTTCTCATCACCGCAAAGACCATGCGAGTTGACGTGGAGACGGACGAGGGCGAGGATACCACCCTTGCGCTACCGTTGGTGGGCAGTACCAAGCGCGGGGATCTGGCCATGAAGATCTGTGGCAAGATGACCCTCGTCGGGTACTACCGAGGAAAACGCAACGAGGAAACCGGCAAGAAGGTACGCCGGTTGCACACGGAAGACAGTGATAGATGGGTAGCCAAGGACCGGCACGATACGTTCGGCCGGTCTGTGGTCAATCCAGATGTCACGGCAATGGAGAAGGATGTAATGGAGCGGCTGGCATCAGGAAGCCGTCCCGTCCGAAGGAAGAGGAGAACTGCCAGTGGTAACGCGTAGGAGCACCACCCGTCGGGCCAGTACCAAGAAGGCCGGCGACGTCATCGAGGTCGACTTCGAGGGGTACGAGCCGCCACGAAGTGAGTACATGGGGCCGGAACCCCGCAAGGGTGTCTACCGCTTCAAGGCAACGGATGTGAAGCGGCACCTGACCGACAACGGCAATGAATCCATCCGGTGGATCTTCGAGTGCCAGGACGGCGCCTACGCGGGTTGGGCCGGCTTCATGTACACCGGACTCCCCGGTAGCGAGAACTTCTTTCGCACCCAACACACCGTCCGGGCGCTCCAGGGTGGCGCCGAGAAGGCGGTCAAGCTGGACCTGGAAGACCCCACGCTGTTCCTCAAGAAGGCCAAGGTTGTTCTCGGTCGGGTTGTCATGGAGGAGTACGCCGGGGACATGCGGGCCAAGCTGCGCACTGTGACCCCCGACGACCCGTCTATCAAGTCCACCGTCCCAATCATCGACGAAGACATCGACGACGAGTACGAGGAAGTTGAGGACGAGGACGACGAGTACGACGACGAAGAAGAAGACGGCGAGGACACCGAGGAAGAAGGTGACGAGGAAGACGACGAAGACGACGAAGACCTCGACGACGATGAAGAGGACGACGACGAAGAAGATGACGACGAGGGGGAAGAAGAGCCCGAGCCTGAGCCGGTGAAGCCTGCTCGCCGTCGGGCCAAGCCTGCTCCAGCCAAAGCTGCTCCTGCTCCGCGTCGTGCCGCCAAGGCCGCTCCTGCGAAGGCCGCTCCTGCCAAGCGGACGCGTCGCGCTCGGTAGTGTGCGGGATGGCAAGCGTTGCCCGTTTACGCGGCTGGTGACACGCTAACCCAGCATCCCGCAACAGGAGGGGCACTGGCTACGGCTGGTGCCCCTTCTTTCGGCCCTCAGAACGACACACAAGCGAAAGGAAGCCCGATGGGCAAACCCGTGCGGGATTGGCGTCTAGAGCTGCGGGACGGGCGTAGGGGAGGCACAGGAAGACCGCTGACGAGGGGTCAGTTGGAAGCCAGGCAGCTAGCCAATCATTTGGAGAGGGACCATGGTAACGTCGTAAACTTTCTGTCTGATATATCCTGCCTCATGAGGAGACATCGGGGAGCGCACCTTCCGACCAGAGAATCTGGTCACACTCACGAACGACTAAATCCCGGAGATGACATACGTTCCGTTGTTATCTAACGTCCTGCGCTGGACGGCCATACCTACTTCGCTGGCTGAAAAATTGGGGTACCCCCTATACGCATGAGGGGGTACCCGATTTCTGGCTGGCGGAAGGCAACGCAAACCGTCGGTTGCCATGAAGCCCATGCCCATTGTGAACGGAGCTCGAAGCCCTTATACAGCCTGGAAAAACTGACCAGCAACAGCGGCAGTGTTAGGTGGTAGGTTGGTGGCCCTACCGATATAACCCCTGGTAGATAACGACTTCTCTTAAGAAGAGAGAAGAGAGTAGTAGTTAGTAGTAGTAGAGAGGAGGGGTGGGATGACGAAGATCCTGAGGCCGATTTACCTACAGAACCGCGTACCTGTAGTCTTGAAACCGCACCTGAGATTTGCTATAGCAAAGCTGTTCCTCATGTCCGGGGCCAACTCGGAGCTACTGTGCGGTGGGCCAGAGGTGGGAAACCTTGCTATCGAAGCACTGGCCTTACGAGGTTGGTACGAGGACCGTATTCACAGGGAGTATCTGAAGTATGCCGCGCAGTGCGCGGAAGACGGTGTAGACAACCAGTTCCCGGGAGCACGGCTGTGACTGCTAAGAACGAGGCCGATAGGCGCAGTGAGCTACTTCGGGCACGGAAGCGTCGGGCCATCAACGTTCACCTAGGGAGGAGACATCGAAGGGAGGTTAGCTGGGAGGAAGACCTTGAGGGGAAGACAACGATAGAGCGCATGAACCTTCACTACGACCTACACGAGGAAGGCGCCGGTCACGTTCACGAAGACATCGATGATTGGGAAGAAATAGAGAGAGAGAACGACGATGGTAAGTAGGGCTGAGGAGCAATGGCTTGAGCGGTTCAGCCGTTTCCTAACCGGCACAACCGAAGAGGGAGCGGAAGGGACCACCGAGCACCGGCTCTACTGCCCGTTGCACGAGGACCCTGAAACCAGCAAGACCCCGAGCGCCAGCCTGAACCCCGTCAAGGGCACGTTCATGTGCTTCAGCCGATGCAGCGGATACCGGATCAGCCAAGTGTGGGACCTGGTCAAAGACGAGGAAAAACCCAGCCGTAGCAACGTTCGTGGCATAGGCACGGCACCTAGCGCACGGCGCAAGCAACAGCCGAAGGCCGTGAAGCTGCCAGACGATGTGTTGCTCAAGAAGTGGCATATGCGCCTCATGAAGTCTTCCATGGCGTTGGGCAACTTCCAGACAAAGCGAGGGCTAAATGCAGAGACGTTACAGGAGCACCTGATCGGCTACGACGGGGATCGGTATACCATCCCCGTCTACGATGAGAACGGTGCGCTGGTTAACGTTCGCCGATACAAGCTAGGCGTCACCAATAACAAGATGTGGAATATCCCAGGTGCCGGAGACGCCACCCTGTATCTGCCCGACGTGCTGGCCGAGGGTGACATCGTGCTGTGCGAAGGCGAGCTCGATGCGCTCATCGCTAGGCAGTACGGGTTCCCAGCCTGCTCCACCACCGCAGGAGCCGGAACGTGGCCGGATCAGTGGACGCCACGGTTCAAGGGCAAGCGCGTCTACATCGTATACGACGTTGACGACCAAGGCACGCAAGGCGCCAAGAAGGTTGCGGTTAGGCTCACCAAGGCTGGCGCCGAGGTGTATGTCATCAAGCTACCGCTAACGGCTAAGGGCTCTGATGTCACAGATTACTTTGTCGCGCAAGGCTACGGGGCAACGGACTTCCAGCGGCTACTTGACGAAGCTACCGTGTTCAAGTCCAAGGCCATCAGCCGCAATACGGCTCGGGTCAAGGCTGTCCCGGTGAGCCTACAGGGCACTATGGACAGTGCGCTCACTGACAAGCCAATCGAAGTCATAGCAACGATTGCCGGTAAGGTCCAGCCTCCCTACGCTCTCCCCCGCAGACTGGTTCTGACATGCGACCAGGACTGGAACAAGGCCAAGTGCAACAAGTGCCCGATGGATGCCATTCACGGTGGGCAGCACACCATGGATATACCGGCGGACGATCGGCTATTGCTACGCTTGGTAGACAAGAGTGAATCCCAGCAACAGCAAGAGATCCTCAAGGAACTACAGATCCCGGTTACCTGTCCGGTGGTGGAGCTAGGCAAGGAAGATACCTGGTCGGTAGAGCAGCTAATCCTGACTCCTAACGTAGACGATGCAACTGCGGACCGGAACGTCACTCGGGAGGTGTATAACGTCGGACCGCACGCCACCCCGGTCAATACAACCGTCAAGTTGACCGGCGTGAACACCAGTGATCCGCGTAATAGCCGGATGGTGTTGCAGACATGGCAATGCGATGAAACCCGCACCAGCCTGGACAACTTCCAGGTGACACCAGAAATGCTGAAGGAACTCTCGGTGTTTCAACCTGCCAAAGGCCAGCATCCGGCCGATAGGCTATGGGAGATTGCCGAGGACCTTGGTGCCAACGTAACCCGTATCTATGGACGCCCGGAGATGCACATTGCTTACGACCTTGTCTGGCACAGCCTGCTGGACTTCCGCTTCCGCCGTGCTCAGCTTGGCAAAGGCTGGCTAGAACTGCTGGTCATAGGGGACACCCGTACCGGCAAGAGCGAGGCCGCCATGCGGTTAACCAGACACTACCAATCTGGCGTCATGACAAGCTGCGAGGGAGCCACACTGGCCGGCCTCGTCGGTGGTGCGCAACAGGTGAACAACAACTGGACAATCACTTGGGGGACCATCCCGTTACAGGATCGGCGTTTGGTAGTGCTCGACGAAGTGAGCGGGCTAAGGGACAAGAACGTATTGGAGAACATGAGCGAGGTTCGCTCAAGCGGCGTGGCCAAGGTGACCAAGATTGTCAGCCAGCAGACAAACGCCCGCACCAGGCTCATCTGGATAAGCAACCCAATTGACAGACGAGAGATCAGTCAGATGCCGCGTGGTGCCATCGACGCTATCGTAGAGCTCATCCCCGCCCCCGAAGACATCGCGCGGTTCGACATGGCGATGGTAGCTGCAAAGGCGGACGTAGCTAGCAGTATCATCAACGCTGCTAGGCCACCGAAGGTCGAGCATGTCTATACGAGCGACCTATGCAGCAAGCTCGTTCTATGGGCCTGGAGCCGGAGTCCTAAGGACGTTGTGTGGGAGCGCGGCGCGGAGCGCCTAGTGCTGCGGTTGGCAGAGGAGATGGGTGGCCGGTATGTTAGTGATCCGCCGTTGCTACAGGCCGAGAATGCACGGGTGAAGCTGGCCCGTATCAGCGTGGCTATTGCTGCTCGGCTGTTCAGTCATGACGGTACCGGGCATCGGGTGTACGTCCTGCATGAGCACGTACGCACGGCTAGGCGCTTTCTGGACAGGATTTATCGACAACCGCAGTTCGGCTATGCAGACCATAGTCGGAAGGAGATCCGTGCCAAGCATAAGGCGGAAGAGGGTCGAAAGGCTTGCTGGACATACCTACGCAAGAACCCGCACGTTCTCGAGGCGCTTAGCAGTGTGGTCAATGACAAGGAGTTCCGGGCAAGAGACTTCTGTGAGTTCGGTGGCCTGAGCCAAGATGAGGCCAACCTAGCCGTTGGTATCTTGCTACGTATGCAGATGGTCCGTAGGCACACCAGAGGCTACATCCGTATGCAGCCAGAGCTAATTAGCCTGGTGAGAAAGCTGGAAGACCGAGAGCCACTACGCACCACTTAGGCTAGTGGCTACAACGTTGCCATATAAGGGGGAACGATGATAAATGTGATGGTGTTAGGCGCCGGTCCTGCCGGACTGCTCGCTGCCCATACCGCTGTCGAAATGGGTGCTGCGGTTGCGGTTTTCAGTCGTGGTCAACATGGTAAACCCATCAAGAGCGAGCTCCACGGATGTCAATACCTGCACGACCACTTGCGGCTCCCTGTCGGGGATCCAGTCGAAGTGAGCTACACACTGCAAGGCACGGCGCAAGAGTACCGGAGCAAAGTGTACGGGGACAACTGGCAGGGGATGGTAAGCCCGGATGAGTACGGACCGCAGGAGGGGCATATGGCGTGGGACATCCGGCGTGCCTACGACTGGCTGTGGAACTTCTGGCAGCACCGTATCTTCTCGATGAACTACGACATAGACGCCATGATGCTGGAGTCCATCCTGCGCAAGGCAGAAGTAGACGTGGTGATCAGCACGATTCCCGCCCCGACCCTCTGCCGGCAGCAAGGGAAAGATGTCATTGGGTCGGACGAGCCGATACATACCTTCCTCCGCCAGCCTATCTGGGTCATGGGTCAGGCAGGGAGCCGGACGCTTCCATTGCCATGCCCGGACAACACCGTCATTTGTAGTGGGGATCCGGAAACCTCGTGGTATCGAAAGGCTCGAGTGTTCGACCGGACAACAGTGGAGTTCCCTTGGCGGGACGGCCGCAAGCCACCGTTGAGCGGAGTGGTGCAAGTCCAGAAGCCACTCCGTACGAACTGTGACTGCTTCTTAGAGGACACCCGCTTCCATCGGGTTGGCCGGTTCGGTAGGTGGGAGAAGGGATACCTTGTCCACCAAGTGATGCAGGACGTGCAGAAGGCACTCACCGATGTCCAGCCGAGGCTGGTGTGATGGCCAAGCGAGTGATAGTTGAGAAGGTGCTGGACCGCTATCCACCGGAAACTCTGAAGAGAGTATCGCAGGCCATCCGGCAGTCTATGAAGCATCACCCGCATGATGCGACATGTGATTGTCCGGCCATTGAGGCCCTTGCAATCCTGGTTATGATCCAGGACGAGGAGGAAGGACCGACAGACGATCGGGTGGGATGGAATGAGTGAGCGGCCAGTGTTTGGGTTAGACCTTGATGGCACAATGGGTGACTTCTATCCGCACTTCCTTAACTTTGCGGAGGGGTGGCTTGGTAAGCCAGTAGACCGGGAGTATGACATCCGGCTTCCATTGTTTCAACACCTACACGTGAGCAAACAGACGTATCGGCAATGCAAGCTGGCTTACCGGATGGGAGGTATGAAGCGCAGCATGCCAGCCTTTCCATGGGCAGCCGATCTAACCCGCACGCTGCGCTCGTGGGGTACGGATGTGTGGGTTTGCACTACCCGGCCGTATCTCAGTCACGATAACATTGATGGGGATACTCGCCACTGGTTGCGCCGTAATGGTATCCAGTGCCAGGGTATTGTATGGGGCGAGCATAAGTACCGGGACCTAGCTCGTACGCTCGGCAAGGAGCGGGTAGTAACTGTTCTAGATGACCTACCAGAGATGCTAGTGCAGGCAGGAAAGGCTCTTGACGTTTGGCCGGTGATGGCAGTTCGTCCACACAATGCGCGAGCGTGGGCTGCTAACCCGTCTACCTATCAAGCGCTGAACAATTACGAAGACATTGCTTACCGCTTAGAAGAGCGGTTGGAAAAGTGGAGGGATAGCTATGGCAACGGACACCCTGATAATTCGAGGGCACGAGCATTACCTCACCAGCGACGGGCTTCGGACACACATCGGTCCAGTACGTCATCGAGCAAGTCGCAAGTTGCGTAACGCCCGCGAGGCTCTGGTGCGCCTACGACAGGTGCGCCGACCCAAGGCCACCCAGACCGAGGCTACGGCCTCAACACCTACGGCAGCACCCTGGTTTAACCCTGCTGGCCTCCATGCGGCCATGCAGGCGATAGAGGGTCAGCTACGGATGGGCGGGTATCCGCCGCCGTCGCCCCCTCCTCGCCGTCCGCCGTGGTGGTTGCGACTGTGGAACGCCGTCACGGCGTTCTTCCTGGCGTACGTACGGGTTAGCGACCCGGAATGGCACCGGACGGTGCGGCATACGGCAGGCACCCTTCTCATGTGGTCGTTCGTGCTCACGGCTCTGGTCATCTTCGGCAAGGCGTTGCTCTGGGTGATCCTGTTATGACTGATGCAGTCCCGACACAGCGCCAATCAGAGCTAGAAGACTCCCGACCGATCAGTCCGGTACGGGCGTACCTCAACGAGCGTGGTGGTTGGGCACACGAGACCTATCTGGGAACCAACGTGACCGTAGACCAGCCACCTACCACGATGCAAGGCGCCATCGTGTTCTTCGATGAGTGCGTGCGGCTAATCAACACCAAGAACGCGGACTACCGGGACGCCTGGCGAGAGCAGGGGTACATGGGCAACCTAGCCCGCATCCTGAGCAAGGTGGCTCGGCTTAGGAACATGTTGTGGACAGACGGACCGGAGGGCAGCCTACAAGGTGTAGAGACGATAGAAGACACACTCCGGGATCTGGCGAACCTGACCGCGTTCATGCACCAAAACTTCGAGGACAGAAATCGTTGGGGCAGCGATGCTTGACCCTGAGGACAAGGAGGTCATAGAGCGCTTTGTGGCAGGGCTGGAGCGGCGGGTGAAGCATCTGGAGGTGCAAGAGTTCCGGCATTCCCGGTCTATCTCAGGAATACATCTCGTTAACTGGTTCCTGGTCCTCGCAGTGCTTGCTCTAACCCTCAAGGTGGTGTTCGGGTGAACGCTATGGAGAGACGCCGTATCAATATGCGAGCACTGAACGATCGGCTGCGAGCGGCGCAGGGGGAGGTGTTGTCGTGCCTTGCCAACGGAAAGAACTACGTTCCGGGTTGCGGAAGCGCGATCCCTAGATTTGTAATCGTTGGAGAGGCTCCAGGGCGTACTGAGAACATCTTGCGTAAGCCGTTCTGCGGACCTAGCGGGAAGTTGCTTGACGAGCTGTTGTGGTCTGTTGGGCTTGGTCGCCCTCAGGTTTACGTGACCAACGTGGTCAAGTGGTGGCCGACGGAGGGGAACGAGGCCAAGGGCCAAACCCGTCCACCAACGGCATTGGAGAAGGCCGCGTGCCGTAACGCATTACACCGAGAGCTTATGATCCTGGATTGGCCTCCGGTGGTTGCGTTGGGTTCACACGCTAGGGGTGCCTTCCTGCCCGGTAACCTGCCGCGTGCCGTCTGGCATCGAGCGACTGTTCCTATGCCGTTAGTCGGCCGAGCCAAGGGGTTAGGCAACGAGGCCTCGTTTGACGTGATCCCCTTGTATCACCCGGCGGTAGGGCGATACCGGCACAGCATGCGTCCGTTACTGCTCAAGGAGTTCCAGATGCTGCTGGAGGCCCCAAGCCTGGTTCGGGAGACCTGATGGCGAAGGTGTTCACAGCTAACTTCCCCGGAGTGTGCGCCACTTGCAATGAGCGGTTCCAGGCTGGCACCAAAGTGACGTATGACAAAGACGGTGATCTTGTGGAGGCGGAGTGCCCTGAAGCGGAAGGCCAGGAGCTATCTGAAGCTGTCCGGGCCAAGGCTCGTGCGACGATGTGCGGGTCGTGCTTCCTGGTGCATGCGGGGGAGTGCTACTGATGGAAAGGCTGAAGGAGGAAGACTACTTCGAGCTTCATGAGCACACCACCTTCAGCCCTGGAGACGGATACCGTCAGCCACGCCTACACATGCAATCCGCCGTTGAGCTTGGTCGACTAGGCACTGCGTTTACCGAGCACGGCAACGTGAGCAGCCATCCAAAGGGAGAGAAGGCTGCGACGGAGTTTGGCGCCAAGGCAGTATTTGGATGCGAACTGTATTGCGATACCGGGGATGCGCGCGGCCAGTTGAAGCATCACCTGACGGTATTGGCGAGCAACAAGGCCGGACTGCGTAACCTGTATCGCTTGGTGAGCGCGTCGTGGGAGAACTTCAGATACAAGCCAACGACAACCGGCGAGATGCTAGCCGATTACAACGAGGGCCTCATCGTTTTGAGCGGATGCCTTGGTGGCCGGTTAGCTACCACCATGCTTGGTGGCAAGGGAGAAGAAGAGCATGCGGCTGACCTACGGAGTGCTGCGCGAGTTGCGAACCGCTTCAAGGACATCTTCGGAGACCGATACTATCTGGAGGTACAACCGCACCCTCTCCTTGACAAACAAGTTGCGTACAACCAAGCGCTATCGCGGCTATCGCGCAAAATCGACGTGCCGCTGGTGGCTACTGGAGACGTGCACTATCCAAGCCCCGAGGATCAGAGCATATACCCTCTCCTACACGCCATTGACCGGGGCGGTAGGAATAACACAGTGGAGGCTCAGGCGCAGTCGTGGGAGTATGGCCTCGTATTGGCGCACCAATCCGCCAACACTATCCTTCGGGGTTTGCGGGACACCGGGATGTCACTACGTGATTCACGATGGGCGATTGACTCAACGGTGGAAATCGCTAGTCGCTGTCAGGTCACGCTCCCGAAGCTGAAGGATCTGGTCTTCCCCGGCCACCTTCCCGCCCCGCAGCTATTCCGTAAGTTGCTGAGCGAGGGGTGGCGCTACCGAGGGTTCAATATCCTGCCTAGGGATCTGCGCCGGGAATACAAACGCCGGGTAAAGCACGAGCTAGACCTGATGGAGCGCAAAGGATTCCTCGACTACTTCCTGGTCATTGGGGATGTGGTGCGTTGGGCCAAGGAGGAAGGCATTGCGGTAGGCCCGGCTCGCGGTAGCGCAGCGGCCTCGTTGGTGTGCTACCTGTTGCGTATAACTGAGATCAACCCCATGCACTTCTCCAACCTCATCTTCGGTAGGTTCATTGACGAGAACCGTCACGACTTGCCAGACGTAGACCTGGACTTCGATGATGAGAAGCGGTGGAGAATCCGGGACTACTTGGTGCGTATGTACGGAGCGGACCGGGTTGGCAACATCGGAACGTTCAACATGTACAAAGGCAAGAACAGCCTCGACGATGCCGCCCGAGTGCACCGGATACCAGTGTGGGCGGTAGACCAGGTGAAGGAGGGGTTGATTGAGCGCTCCTCTGGTGACCTACGGGCAGCGAGCACCATTGAGGACAGCATCGCTATGTTCCCCAAGGTGGCCAAGGTATTTGAGGACCACCCCAAACTACGGGACGCGCAACGGCTCGAGGGTAACCTGAAGGGCTTCAGCGTGCACGCGGCCGGTCTGGTAGTAGCTGAAGAGCCTCTCACGAACAGCCTAGCGGTATACACTAGGGAGACAAAGGACAAGGAGACCGGCCAGAAGATACGGGCCTCGGTGTTGTCCATTGACAAGTATGACGCCGAGTACATCGGCGCATTGAAGATGGACTTCCTAGGGCTTACCAACATGGGCCTCATCGGCCGTGCGTTGGATATGATTGGCATGACTCTCGAGGGGTTGTATGCGATACCCCTCGACGACGAGAAGGTGTTCGCAGGCTTCCGCCGCAACGAGGTCGTTGGTATCTTTCAGTTTGACGGGCGTGCAATGCGGAGCGTAAACCGTGAAGTGAAGCCAGACAACTTCGCAGAGATATGTGACATCAATGCGCTAGCCCGTCCTGGTCCGTTACACAGTGGTGCGGCGGCCGATTACATCATGGCCAAGCACGGAAAGAAGAAGGTCGAACGATTGCACCCGGTAGTAACTGATATCACAGAATTTACCCAGGGGCAGATCGTTTACCAGGAGCAGATTCACCGGACGGTGCGGGAGTTGGGCGGGTTCAGTTGGGAAGAGGCTGCCAACGTTAGAAAGCTGATTAGCAAGAAGCGAGGCGAGCAGGCGTTCAACCGGCTACAGGGAAAGTTCTTATCCGGCTCCGCAGAGCTCGGTGTCCCGCATGCAATCGCATTGCGTATCTGGAAGCAACTTGTGACGGCTGGCGCGTACGCCTTTTGCCTAAATGAGAACACCCTCGTTTACCGAGGCGGTCTTGGTGGCGTTCCGGAAGACGGCATGACCGCTGGCAGAAACAACACAATCACACTCGGAGAGCTGAGCGATCTTATCCATAAGAGAGGAGATAATTCCACTGACGGATGCGTCGTTTGTGGACACGTCGAGGAATGGCACTATGTAGGCGAGAAGCGGCGGCTCTACTATGCTGGAAGATGTCGTAGATGCAAGAGTTGGCGAGACCAGTTTCGCCTAAGAGGTCTCCAGATATACTCCATGGACGAAGATGGAATGGTGAGACCGCGCCATCTGGGTGACGTCAGTCCGCGCGTGATGAAGCCGATGGTTCGGGTGAGAACGGAGATCGGAAAAGAGATCTTCGGAAGTCCCGAGCACCCTGTCCTGACGCAACGGGGGTATGTCGCCATAGAGAACCTGACGATTGACGACGAACTAGTGTGCATAGGAGACAAGCCGAAGGCACGTCAGTTGGCTCCGAAGAACAGTTCTCGCAACAAACCTTTCGAGGCTACTGTACGTAGGCGTAGCGGCGACAACTGCGAGCATTGCGGTAAGCCTGATGATGGGGTCGCACACACCCTAGAATTCTCTCACGTACTGAGCCTGTACGAACTAAAGAGTCGGGCCGACTACGATCATCCCCGTAACGTTCTTCATCTATGCAACTCCTGCCACAAGAAGTTCGACTACGGAAAGGGAGAGCGTAAGAAGCGTTGGTCTCTAGGACGGGAAACCCACCTAGAGAAGGTGGAGTTAATCGAGGGAGCCGGCGTCGGCTGGGTATGTGATGTGGAGATGGAAGACGAGAACCATAACTACGTTGGCAATGGAATTGTAAGTGCGAACAACGCGGCTCATTGCGTGAGCTACGGCATGTTGGCCTACTGGTGCATGTGGCTGAAGCAAAACCATCCCCTCGAGTTCTATTGCGCTGCCCTTCAGAAGTTCAGCAAGCCCGCACATAAGGCCAAGGCACTGGATATCCTGAAGGAGGCTACCAGCAAGGGCATCAAGATCCTGCCTCCGCATCCAGTTCGGAGTGACATCCAATGGAGCCGTACCAAGGTGAAGGGCAAGCCAGCGCTACGAGCCGGTCTCGTGCAAGTGCGTGGTATTGGTGACACCATGGCTGAGGGCATGCTGGCCTACCGCGAGGAGTGGCTGAACACTCCAGCATCCGCTCAGGAGAAATGGTCCTGGGAGCACTGGCTTGACATGAAGCACTTCGGGCCTGGCAAGCTCAAGATGATAACGGAGTTTGTATCTGAGGAAGACCCGTTCGGCATTCACACTATGCGCAAGACGCTAGCCAAGGTGCGCCGTTGGCTATTCGACAACGGGGACCAGAACGGCCTTCCCTTCCCGGCCTCCCGCAGCGAGGACGTACCGTACGAGGCTATCCGGGGTGAGCACACTTGGGTCGGCTATGTGGTCAACCGCAACCTCAAGGACATCTACGAGCTTCATCGTTCTCGCACTGGCGAAGAACTGGACCCGGAGAAGGTAAAAGAGCCAGAGTATGTTAACTATGTTGTGATTACCGGCGAAGACGAAACCGGACCGTTGGTGGTTACTGTGCATAGGTGGAGGGGGTTTTACGAGCGGTACAAAGACATGATCTGGGACATGAACCCGGCAACCGATCTATTGCTTGTCAAGGGATACAAGCGCAGTGAGTATAGGAGGGCGATTTATGCAACCGAATTGCATGTCCTTCGAATGGGGGGACAGGGGTGAAGGCTATATGGAAAGAGACTAAGTTCATGGGGCTTTATGCCAGTGACGGAGGCCAACTACGTGGAATTTATGGCGTTATTATCAAAGGGTATGTTAACCCGAAGGGATATCGCACTACTAGCTATCGCATAGGGGATCGCATACATTCGATTCCTTTCCATCGAGTTATATGTGAGACCTTCCATGGGGTAAAACCGAGCCTTAAACATCATGCAGCTCATATTGATGGAAACAAACTGAATAATCGCCCGGACAATCTACGATGGGCTACCCCGAAGGAAAATGAAGCAGATAAGGAACGGCATGGAACCAAGCTGAGAGGAGAGAATGTCTCAGGAGTACGCCTAACGGCTTCCTGCGTTAAAGAAATCAGAAAGGAGTATGGGCGGGGTGTCCGAGACCAGAGAGACATCGCGAAAGAGTATGGTGTTTCTCAACGGACAATTCATCTGATTGTAACTGGCAAAACGTGGAAGCATGTATGAGCCATCTACGCAACTGAGTTGCACGTATTACGAATGGGAGATAGCGCATGACAAAACTACCGTTCACCCGACCGACGAGAGCCACGCCGCTACGTTGGGCACTACCCGACGCTACCCTGCATAACCTGGAAGCACTAAATGAGCTGAAGATGGTGTACGACCGTTGGCTACGCCTGAACGGCTTCGAGATGTATCGTATTGACGAACTGGCGGTAATGGTACGTACGCCAGAGGAGGCGATGTACATCGCCAGTAAAGCTGTCGAGGTGGACGGGGTCGAGCTTTTCAATCACGCCAATGACACGGTGTACACAGAGCCGTTCCAGACTAGGTACCGTGTCTCGTACAGCTTCCTTCGCACGTCACATGGCTTCCGAGTGGAACTGATGAACCTGAACATGAGCCAAGGCAACAATCGTGCCTTCACCGGGTTCAGCCCGCTCCACGAGGCCATGTGGGATGTCGGACAGAAGCTGTCCGGCGCACCCATCGTGCACGCATCGTTCAAGTGCAATGACCCGGCGGAGTACGATGAGGTTGTCAGTGCGCTGAGCACCATGGCGCAGCATGCACAGACGTGCACCAGCCGGTATGGCGGGTTCTCGTATTGGTTGCCGTACAACATGCCGCACTTGGTGTACCTAAAGCCGCGTGTCAACATGCGGGACAATGGTGACTGGCACGTGACAGAAGAGGAGGTGTCCGGCAAACCTGAGATGAAATCAGGTCTGCAGAGCGTAACCCCGGTTCGGCTGCCACCCCTGACCAGGATTAGCTGAACCCAAGCAACGAAAGGGAGAAGAATATGGCGCGTGTATTGGTAGTCGGTGCCAAGGAGGGCAGCCTTGGATCGGCTATTGTGGATTGTCTCGCGGACCGGGAGTTCTTGGTGGCGACGGCTGGTATCTCCGGAGAGCCTACAATCCTGGATGTGACAGACCCGTATCCGGTACTAATGCGGACACTGCGGGAGGTAGGGGCGGACCACATCGTGGTTACGGCTGGTATCAACATGCCGCCAAATGCAGACATGTTTGCCGGAGCAAGGGATCCCCTACATTGGTACGGCGATCACTTTGTCACAAACTGCACTGGACCGATGCGTTTGCTGGAGGCATGGCTTGAGGTACGTGCTGGCGCAAAGCCGCTCGCCCCTCCAGGTCACTTTGTAGCTATCTCTAGCAACAGCGCGCACATAGCTCGTACCGGGTCGGCTGCCTATTGCGCCAGCAAGGCAGCGCTCAGTATGGCCATCCGCTGCAAGGCACGGGAGATTGGGCGGAAGGGCCTCAGTGTTATCGCCTACGGCTACGAACCGGGTCTTCTGGCTGGCACCCCGATGACCAGAGATGTTGAGGACCGGGCAGACAAGGAGTGGGCTCCGAAAGAAAGGCTGGCCCTTCATCGTATGCCTGGTATTGACCAGGAGGGCATCAGCCCGGACACCTTGGCTGGCCTCATCGCATACAACATCGCCAATGGCGGCCGAGAGCTCAACAGCACCATGCATCGAATCGACAGCGGGGAACAGTAGCAGTTTCTGCTGCTAGAGGCCAGTTGTTCGTGATTGGACACTCGAACGGCTGGCCGCTAGTGTTACGGGTGTGGTTTGCTATTGCGGCTGAGGCCAGTGTGGTTAGTTGGCCAAGCCCTAAACACAAAGGAGCAATATGAACGGACACAACGAGGGACCCCGGTACGGTAGGGGTCTCGCCTGTCTTGTGGCCCTGTTGGCTGCCCTGATCGGGCTCGGGTTCCTGGTCACCAGTCCGGCGCAAGCCGATGCCGTACACACGTCTACGGTGGAGATCACCAACACGCCGGACGACGGATGCCCCGAGCCGTGGGCACGGGACACCTTCAAGCGCACCACCACCATCACGGCCGGCGACGTTGCCGGAACATACAAGGTCGCCATCGCTGACGAGGGCACCTTCACCACTCAGGTCGGCGCCGCGTCCCCCGGTGATTCGGCCGTGCCGATCAGTATGGCGGTCACGGGTGACCTCCAAGGCGATGGTGAGTTCACTGTGACTGGAGCGCTTAAGGACGCCGTCAGTCTGGCCATTCTCGAGGTGGAGTACGACAACAGCGAATTCGACTGCAAATCAGACGTGCCGGTGGAGCGCACGACCAGCAAGTGGCCGCTGCGATACTTCACCGACGCCACCCTGACGTTCGACTCCTGGACGTGGAAGTACGAGACGGCGTGCGAGTCACGGACCGAGTCCAGCACCGGGACGGCTGGTGGCGAGGGAAACAACATCACCGGCAAGGTGTGCTCGACTCCTTCGGCAGACCCGACGTCGACGCCTTCGGAAATCGTCAGCCCGACGGCCAGCGCTTCCCCTTCCGCCAGCAACAGCCCGACACAGACGCCGACCCCCGGCCCCATAACCCCGACAACGCCGGGAGAAACCCCTGACGCCACTCCTACCACCGAACCGGCGGTCCCCGTCGGTAACAGCGACGACCTACCGACAACGGGCGGTAGGTTCCCGTGGTCGATGGTGTTCGTCAGTGTGGCGCTACTGTCACTCGGCGGAGCGTTGTTGACGGTGGCTTACCGCAGGCACACGACCGCAACAGCGTGAAGACCGGCTGCCTGCTCGCGGCAACCGGGCAGGCAGCCACTCGCTCCGGTAGCTCAAATGGTTAGAGCAAGGCTTGCCGCCCCTCATCGGTGAGTCAGTGTGTGGGTTCGAGTCCCGCCCGGAGCGCGTATCGTCAGGGCAACACGTTCGACAAGGGGAAGATTAGACATGGAGGGGAAAGGGCATGGTGGGGTTGCACCGGGACAGCCCTGCCAAGCTAAGTGCGGCAAGCAGCTACATCCGGGAGACGTAGCCTACGAACAGGAATACAGAGAGATCACGGTTGTTGGCACCAAAGTAAACGAACGGATGGTCATCCGTGTCGTATGCGAGAGTTGCGCAAAGGAGAAGTAATGGGAGAAGAGCCAGGCAAGGCAATGCAACGTTGGGCCGACGCACAGCAGTACCACCAGGAGCCGATGCCGGAGGAAGCCCGCAAGGGACCTACGGTGCGTATCCTCAACGCCACCCCGGATCCGCTCGGCACGCTGGCCGCTATCACGACTTTGTATAAGGGTCGGGTGGTGCGCAGCCTGAGCGAGATCACCGACGATGAACGGCGGAAGGCGTTTGCCGACATGCAGGCAACCGCGCTCAACAGTGCCCTCGAGTCCGTCAACTTTGTCATCCTGTTCGAAGGGGTGGACCGGGCCTTCACGCATCAGCATGTCCGAGGTCGTAACGCCATGTACGTGCAGGAGTCGCTGCGGTTCGCCGTGCCGGAGGATTGGGCTGGCGGCATCCCCCTCCCCCCTTCCCTTGCCGCAGAACCGGACAGTGCTCAGGCCCGTATCTGGCAACGCACCCTCAACAGCATTGAGGATGCCTATGCCGCTCTGGTGAACAACGGCGTACCGGCTGAGGAGGCGCGAGGGCTGTTGCCGAACGCTATTCAGACCCGTATCCATTGGGTGGTCAGCCTCCGTGAGCTATTGCATGTGGCTGGTTTGCGCACCTGCACACAGGCACAGTTCATCTGGCGTATCGTCTTCGCCGAGGTGGCTAGGGCGCTCCGGGAGTGGAGTACGGTAGACGAGGACTATGCCGTAGGCGCGGATCGGTGGCAGTTCAAGTTCCTGGCCAACGCTATCCGTCCGGTGTGCTACCAAACGGGGTCGTGCGCCTTCAAGGCAAGCTTCGACCGGACGTGCAACATCCGGGAGCGGGTGGACGCTAACGAGAGAGCCGGTCGGCCGAGCAGTGAATGGGGAGAGTGGGGTCCCCCTGGTTACTTGGGTGTAACTGCCCTCCCGCCCATCCACGACCGCGAGTGGGCAGCCACTCCCGGCGCAGCGCGTACCCAGGAGGCGTAATGCCGACACTGGAAAACTATAGCGTCCTCGTCAGTACCGAGGTTCAGGTAACCACTCTGCACGGTGACCCCATCACCACGTACAAAGTGGCGCGGGTTGTTCGGGGTAATAGCGTCGAGGGCTTGGTACGGCTCACCGGGAAGGCCGTTACTGACGCCCGACGCGGGGTCCTTAGCATGGCCATTGCTGCGGAAGCGGCGGAAGCGGAGCGGTTAGCATGAAAACCCAAGAGGCACTGGAGCTAATCCTGGACCGTTCGAGGCTGGACACCAATCAGGTTGAGACAGAAGACCCTGATACGGAAGCTGCCGTTCTGAAGCGGGTCGCGCTCCGTGTCGGTCGTCAGGTACAGCACGGCGCACGAGTGATGGTGGAGGGGCGGAGCATAACGGAGTCGGCGTTGGCTGATTTGGCTGGTGTCTGCCTAAACCTGATGACGGACAACCGGGCGGAGGGGTAATGGCTACGCATGAGGAGCGTCAGAAGGCCATTGACGTATGTGTGAAGAACGCCCAACGGGTGGAACTCGGTAACCCGATTGGCACTGGCGATCACGTATACGCCACGGTTGGTGATCTGATGCATGAGGGGTTACTCAACCTGACCGAGGCCGTGCTCTGGTCTCAGACCCCGGAGGAGCGGCATGCCAACCTCGCCGCCCTTGGTGGCGTGGTGTTGGTGTTGCTGGCGGAAGGGAAGTAGCTGTGTCGACGGTTTGGAAACGTCCCTGGGAGCTTGCCTGCCAGGAGTTGCGCTCGCCGCATGGCGAGGTGCTGGACGGGCCTTGGCCTTGGCGCAAGTTCGTTCTTCCGGACGGCAGTACCGGCGGAGTGTTGGTGGGGTTCCTGCGGACCCTCATTCACATCGGCGAGGAGTTCGCCGTTACGGCGTATCGGGCGCACTCCGGAGACGGTAGCTTCGCCCTGGAGTACCGAGTGGTGTTGGTCACGTGGGGTGCGTACCTGGACCTACGGGAAGACGAAGTGCTCGATAGGATGCAGCAAGATAACGGCAACGGAGGTACTGGTGGCTCGATGGGCAGCACGGTCCCGGCACAGCGCACGGATGGGCAGGCAACCGAGGCCGCCCGATGGCCCTTCGGTAGGTGGCCGAAGCCACTTGGGCAGGGTACCGACATCGGGCCTCAGACCGACCAGGACGGCTCGTAAGGGCCTTTGGCTGGTGCGGGTGTTGGCGCTGGCTTTCGCAACGCTGTGGTCGGTAGGGATGGCGTTCGCTGGCCTCTGGTGGGTGCCGGTAATGGTCTTCGGCGGGATGGCACTGGTCGGGGTGTGTAGCAGGTTGCTCTCTGCCTGGTTTGTTCGTCGTGACGACGAGGTGTTCGTGCGGGTGAGCAAGGAGCACGAGCAATGAGCGGCCGTCTGGTGGTGGTCTCAGCGGATCCCGGAGTCACCACCGGATGGGCTGTTATGCATATCCCCACCGAACCGCTATTGGCGGAGGGGTTGGTGCCGAACATCAAGCGCATGCGGCTCAAGTGCGGTCAGTTCAACATGAGCAATACCAGCGAGAACGTGGATCGGTTTCTGGCTGTCGGCCGCGCTGTGTACGAGGAGGCAACTGATGACGAGGACTACTTCGTCATGACCAGCGAGTGGTTTACCTTGCGCATGCTCAGTATGGATCCGACGCTACTGGAGCCAGTGTGCTTCAACGCGGTGTTGAAGGACAGGCTGCGGGGAACGGCGCAAGGGGTGGAGTGGCAACACCCGGTAGAAGCCATGACGGCTATTACCGACCAGCGTCTCGCGTTATGGGGACTGCTGGATGCCACGCGGCATGTGCCGGACCATGGGCGGGACGCGGTTCGGCATGCGTTATTGCTGGCTCGTAGGTTCGTGGCCGACCGTCGGGTGCGGTTACGGGTTGGTTGGTCGCCACCACCACCGCCCCCGTCGATAGTGCCTCGGCCGAGGTATCGAAGGACACGTCGTGGCTAGGGGGAGGCCGCGTCGACCGACGGCGTTTGTGCGTAAGGAAACAAATCGGAGCAGACGTCGGTTGCTGGAGTTGCAAAGTGAGGAGGCTGAAGGTCGGGCGGAGCAGTGGGCCGACCGAGAAGACATACCTGCCGATGTGTTGGATTGGAAAGAAAACGGTTATCCGGTTGTGCACTATCCAGAATGCCCGGAAGGGTGTTGTAGCTAGTGCTCATAACTACTAATAGTTAATGAGAGATTAGAGAGAAGAGAGAAGAGATATTGTAAGTCAATAAGGGTGAGGGAGCTAAGTATTTCTAGTGGTATATTGGGGGGTATGCCTAAGCCGAGGGTTGGTCAGACGGGAACGCCATTGGCGTTGAAGAGCAAGGTGGTTAGCACACACCTGACAGAGGGGGAAAGGGATGCACTAAACGAGCTACTAGGGGACCGGGGAGTGAGCAGGTACAAATATGTTCGGGCGCTTATCCTGCGGGATCTCATCCAGGAGGGGTACCTCACGGAGGAAGAAGTCCGAGGGCCTAACCGGCTACTGGATTAAGGCAGACGGAAGGGACAGGAATGTGATACGGCAGGGTAGTGTCTCGGTGTCTCAGATAACCAAGAACGGCGGTCGGGAGCTGAAGGTCTCTGGTATGACGCTTCGGGTATCGGTCCGGGAGCTGAAGGACCTACGGGATGTGCTCAACAGAGCATTTCCCACGGCGGGTAAAGGGGCTGGAGAGTAATGGCTGTTCAGGTAGAGGTTGTCCGGACGCAGGACTCGGTGTCGGGGGTGAGCGTATTCAACGTCATCGTGCAGGATGACAGTGCGCGGATTGGCTGCTCGCTAATGTTGGGGGAGGAAGGCTACAATGCCTTCATACACGCATTGGCCAACCCAACGGTAGAGGAGCTCAATTGGGGAAACGATGGGGATCGGGCTTTGCCGGTTGCCGTATCAGAAGACAAGTCTAATCTCGGGTTGGCGACCACTCGGGAAATGCTTACCGAGCTGAAGGTGCGTGGGGAGGTGGAGAACTATTACGAAGGGGAGGGTACCGCTATGGCCATTGGAGCGGGTAACCTGTTGGACTCTCTCCCCGGTTCAATGTTGGACTACCGCACGGTAGATGGAGAAGAAGGGCAAGCGCATGAGTCAGCCAACGCAAAGGCCGGATGACGAGAGCGAGTTTGGTGGGGCACCGGGCCGTATCCAACCGCCCCCGCACGAGCTCAAACCGCATGAGGAAATGAGCCTCATCAAGAAGACGGATCCAGGGGACCCCGATTCATCAGCTGAGGACATTCGTCTCAGAGGCGAGGACGGAAGAGTCTCGTGAGAGAGGGAAACGAGCCGGTGGAACACCTTCTCTGCTTCTCTGTAACGACGCATGTCGCTCATGAATGGGAGGTGTATTGGTGTCCGGGAGTGGTGCCTACGCCTGATCTGAAGGGGCTCTGTCCGGCTCGTTTCCTCGGGGGACACTGTGTTCTGACCGATGGTCATTCGGGTGAGCACGAGCCATCACAACGACCGGACAGGGGTCCGGTGATACGACCAAGGCGAGAGGACTGGTAATGGCAACGGGAGAAGAAGTGCGACAGGAAGACTGGCACGAGGAAGCTATCAAGTGCGCCAGAGAGGCACGAGGGATACTCCAAGGGCTGCAAGAGATACCATCCAATCGAACAAATCTGCATATCGCCATACGGGTCAATGTCGGGCGGGCCGATGCGTTGTCGCGGCTTGGGTCGTTGTTCCTGAGGCTGCATGAGCGGGAGCCGGCGCTCCAGAAGACCGCCGAGTATGTGTTCCCGGAGTTCGACCTTCCGGTAAGCCTGAAGACCGTGATGGATGCGAAGTCCGAACCGGCCTCCCCTCCGCCGCAGCAAGACGACAAGATTGTCGGCCGGATATGGGAATGCAAGATCGGCAATGCCAATACGGTTCCTCCAGGTGCTGACCAACCCATGCGGGAGGCGGTCTATCGCGCGTATCTGAGCATAACCGGAAAGGACCCCGAGTTCATCTTCTCGGGATGGGGCGCCGAACTGACCGAGGGGGAGACTGAGGTCGTTGCAGCCGAGGCAAAGCGGAAGCTGATTGTCCAGCCTCCGACAACCGCCGACATAGAAGACGAGGATTTTGAAAAGGAAGAAGAGCTCGAAGACGGAGACGACGACGAAGAGGACTGACCGCAGCGAATGAGCGTGCCCCGTTGGCCCTGGTGGCTAGCGGGGCTCTCTCGTGGAAATAGAAGCCCGGATGACATTGATCAGGTGCGATACTGTTCAATACGATTAGTGTAGCCAATAGTGAGGGGTAGGGAATGGGGACTGACGGCGTGGGTAAAATCTTCGGAGAGCAGTTAGCTAAGGCACTTACGGACCTGAGCATAGCGGAGGAGGAGCGGGACGAGGCCCGTCGTGCGGAGCAGGCTGTCCGGGTTGCCGCCAACCGAGACGCCCTTCGGCTGGAGGAGGTGGCGCAGGTGCTCGTTCGGCACTGCGAGCTAACCCCCGACTACCTGATCGACAGGGGTATCCCGCAAGCCTTGCGGGAGTGGCTGACTGCCAGCGAGCGGCAAGTGCCGGTAAACACGTCTGAGACCGACGCAGAGGCCGTGAGGTGCTTCGCCGGGCAATTAGTACGCCTGCAAGAAGGGCTAGCCGAACGGGGCGTCGTGGTGCCGACGAACCCCCCCGAGGACTCAGACGCGGCACTGATTGACGCTGCCCTCGAAGCTATCGACAATCCCTATCATCCAGAAGCGTTTCGAGAGATGTCCGAGGCGTATGCCAAGGCGAGCGGGCAACTGGACCGGCTGGAGGAGTGGTTGCTGGCCAATATGCCGAGCCTAAACCCTTCTCCGAAGGGTCCGGTGGACTCGGCTATCTATGCCCTGACTATTACCAAGCGCGGGATCTCCGGTCTGGCAGATATGGTGAGCGAGGCCAAGGAGCTCAAAGACGGTAGTCGGGCTATGGGAATCCTTGATGTCCTGAGGGCTGGCACCATGCCGGAGCGTAGGCCGCGCATAAGTTTCAACGATGGCGACATCGCTCCGGCTCCCTTGCAGCGGCGCAAGCCATCGAAGCGGATGTATCCTCTTCGGGCGTTGCTGACAGATCCTGCATACCAAGGGCTCTTGCGGGCCATCGAGGTGACCGGCGACAACGAGACCGATGTCGTGTGCCGTGCCTTGCTGGTATATAGCCCGCTGGTGGACACGGCAATGAACAGTACGGTTCGGTTGGCCATCAGGGATGGGGAAGAACCGGCTACATATCGCCGAGTTAGCTAGCCGCAGCTATACGCGGTAGGATGGTCGGCATGAGCGCAGGAAGACCACTAAAACAGGATGCCCGGACCAGGGCTAGGGCTGCAAGAAAAGAGCGAGGGAAACAACTAGCCAAGGACACCGAGGAACTGACTGCGCTCATGCCAGACCAGGCATCGACGGAGCGGCGTGCCAAACGGCGGGTACCCGAGGGTGGTGCGCGGAATGCCAATGACGGTAGGCCGCGTATACGTTTCACTCTTGGCAAGCGCTGGAGCGAGATTGTCCATGGCGTTCGGACCGGGCAATACACCTGGGAGGAGTTCTGTGAGGGGCTGGACCCTGAGGAGCTCGCGAGGGCACAACTGATGGATCATAGGGGTATGTTCAAGGGCCGACCGCCGGCGATGGTGCCGCGTGAGTTCCATGTGCAATGCCAACGCGAGCTCCGTAGGCGCTTCAATGAGAAGATGCAGACGAGGCTATTGGCGGCTACCGATGAGTACATTGAGATGAGTCGCCATGTGGATGACCCCAAACTGCGCGAGCAGATGCTTAGATACGTAATGGAGCGCACCGTTGGGCCTATCCCCAAGACGGTGGAGATCAGCACTACTCCAAAGCACGAAGGATTCCTTGCGGCTGTCATCCGCTCGGACGGGGTAGTGGATCGCAGCAACAGATACGACCGGCGCACAGTAGAGATCGAGGGAGAAGACGAGGCATGAGGTACTGCTACGACTGGGAGTTCCTGGAGGACGGCCATACCATCCATCCCATCAGCATTGGTGTATTGGATGATAACGGCCGGGAGTACTACGCCATCAACAGCGACGCCGATTGGCCTCGCATTCGCCAGCATCGTTGGCTGCGTCAGAATGTACTGCCGCATCTGCCGTTCGAAACCCCTCCCAGATGGGACAGTTTGAATTCTGCTGGCATAGACGACTGGATGTTCAAGGAGTGGCGTCCAGATCTCACGAACAACGACTATCGGCCATTGTGGGTGATCCGGAACGAGCTCGGAGCCTACTTCGAGAACGGGTTGGCCGACAACGATGGCATGATCAAGGACGGCACTGTCGCCGAGCTCTGGAGCTATTACGCGGCGTACGATCATGTGGCCCTGATGCAGCTATGGGGACCAATGGTCCGCAAGCCTGCGTTCCTGCCCATGCTGACCAAGGACATCAAGCAACTGGCCGACGAGCTAGGCGTGAGCACAAGCACGCTGACGCATGAGAAGTTGGGCATGGACCCGTTCGTCGCGCATAACGCGCTTCACGACGCCCGGCATCATCAAGCAATGCTCCGGTACTTGCGTCGGGTGGAGTCTGAGATGCAGGCCGAGGAGAAGATGCGCCAGTGGGACGAAGGGCAGCGTTCGGTAATTCAGCGCCGACCCCTCACCGGCACTACCGGAGAATCCGCCGATAAGGCATTGGAGATCCTGCGCTACTATCGGGAGGCTGGCCAGAGCTCCATCGACATCGAGTCCATCATCGATGTGTTGGAGGGCAACGCATTATTGCGGGTTGGACCACAACGCAATAGCGGCCTCATGCAGTCGTTGGCCGCAGCGGTTAGCCAGTACGGCACGTATCAGCACACTGCTCGGGATGGAGAGTGGTTCGAGCTCGTGTTGGAGGGCAGTCACTACGTGGAGGCTGGCAGAGAGGGCGTGTCGGTAGCAGCCCGAGGAGCGCCGGATGGCGGACTGATTCTCGGGTATCGAAGCAGTAACCTATTGTCACCAGCGGATGTCATGCAAGTTCCGAACGACCAGTCGGCGGATGGAGGTGTAGGCGATGGTCAGCAGCAAGGGCGGTCGGAAGGGTTTCGTGTATCGGAGCAGACACTCGGCCTATCGGTCGATACGGAAGAAGGGAGCCAGCAAGGAGAAGGCAGCGCGGATAGCGAACGCGGGCCGGACGAAGGCACAGCGCAGTCGGATGGCGAAGAAGGCGGACCGGACCAGGAAGCGCCGAAGCTAGGCAGATGTCCGGATGGCTGCTTTCACACAACGCACTGACAAGGAGTGGCAATGCAGCACGCACGCAAGGACTACGACCACATCCAGGACCCGGACAGCAAGATCCCGGACGACGAGCCAGTGTTCCTCATTCGAGGGCAGGATCCGGCCGCACAAGCCGCGCTCGCGGCGTGGGTCCGGGCCAGCCAGGATCTCGCGGTGGAACGTGACACCCTCATCGCCGTCAACCAGCATGCACAGCGCATGAAGGAATGGGCGGCCGAACACCCGCACGGTCCGGCAACGGTACCGACCGAGGAGCTCCGCATCGAGGCAAGGTAGCGGCAGGCAAGGCAGAGCGGTAAGTGCGGGCGTCCTGGCAACGGGGCGTCCGTGCTCTTACAGGGGGTCACAGTGGCAGAGCCTAAGCATCTAGTAAATGGGGAGGAGGACAAGGTCATGCGATACGTCAGCCATCTGATACAGCACTTCCGACTCCACCAATGGACGGTACTGGTAAGCTCGTATCCAACAGACAAGGATGAGGATCAGGACCACGCACCTACCGCATCTATCGACTCGCACACCGATCGGTATTGCGCCATCCTACGGGTGAGTCCAAACTGGATGAAGTATACCGAGGAGGTAAAGAGGGACACGCTGGTGCACGAGATGCTACATCTGATCACTCGGGACCTACGGTTGCGCATCGAGGCTTTCCGGGGCCTCCTATATCGCCGGACGCCTAGTGTGGCTTTGATGGCTGGTATGGACATCGACAGTGCCGAGGAGAGAATGGTGGACCATCTAGCCTCCACCCTCTCCCCGCACCTCCCGCAGTATCCCGGGCCGCTAGCCGCTCCTATCCCGACCGTACGCCGTGAGAAGGACTGGTCTTAGGTGGGCGCCGAGACAGGGTTGGTGATCGACGTACAGGAGGTCTGGCGTCGACTGCGCTACAATCCGAATGCTGCTCAGCAGAAGGTTCACGGCAGTATGGCACGGCACCGGGTCAACGCTGCCGGGAGGCGGACGGGGAAGTCCACTGGTAGTGGCAAAGAGCTCATGGTGAGTGCCTTGGAGGCGCATGCCAACCGCTCTCTACTGGAGGACTTAGGCATCCGGCATGAGGAGTGGATTGTCGGCCCTAACTACACGGACTCCGAGAAGGAGTTCCGGGTGTTCTACAACGACTGCCGGCGGATGGGTATGCCGTTCGACAAGCCTGGCACGTACTACACCAAGGGTGACATGATCGTCAGCCTATGGGACGGTGCCTTCATCTTGCATGGCAAGAGCGCAGCCTACCCTGAGACGCTTGTCGGGGAAGGGCTTCACCGCGTCATCATGGCAGAAGCAGCCAAGATGAAGGAGTCTGTGTGGGAACGGTTCGTCCGGCCCATGCTGGCGGACTTCATGGGTGAGAGCGTGTGGAACAGTACGCCGGAGGGAAAGAACTGGTTCTACGACAAGTGGCGGTCGGGGCTGAACCCTAAGAATCGGGAGTGGGAGAGCTTTCGTCATCCGTCCTGGGTCAACCGTAGGGTGTTTCGAAAGAAGACCACCCGAGCGGGCGTGGATGAGTTGCTGGCACTAATTGAATCCGGTGACTATGACTCGGAGATACACCTGCCAGACCTAGATGTGGACCCAGAGATCGCGGCTATGGCGCTGGATTTGACAACGGCTGCTTTCGAACAAGAGGTGGCTTGCAGCTTCAGCGAGATGGTCGGCCGGGTGTTCAAGAATTGGGACGAGGAGATCCATGTAGCGGATCTGCCATACAATCCGAACTGGCCATTGTGGATAGCTACGGACTACGGATACACCCACCCGAACGTCGCGCTGTTCATTCAGATGGGTCCGTTTGGGGACATCCACATCATCGCCGAGTACTACAAGACACACCGGACCGACGAGGAGTTCGCCCGAGATGTGTTGGAGGACAGTCGTCTCAAGTTCCTGGTTCCGTACGCGCTCGGATTATACCCAGACCCCGAAGATCCAGGTGCCACTCGTGTCCTCAGCGAGAGGTGGAAGGTTCCTCCGGTCGGCGGAACTGGCGGGTTGCTAAAGGATCGTCGTGACGCCATTGAGCTCGCACTACGAGTACAGAACCGGCATCTGCCGTACGGGCACCCTGAGCGGCTTCCGAGGCTGCGGATAGATCGTAGCTGTGTCAACATGGCTCGGGAGATGGATGCGTATAGCTGGCCAGGAAAGCGCATCAGCCCAACTAAGGGAGAGCAACTACCGAAGAAAGACAATCCCAAGGATGAAGACAACCATACCCCGGAAGCGCTAGGCCGTTGGTTCGCCGGCCACCTAGGCGTCGGGGCTGTGCCAACGCAGGACACCGTTCGTACGGGCCGTCGCAAGCCACCACGCCGTACCGGGCGCCGGTAGGCTTACCTACACGAAGGAGGGACCACAATGACGCAACCAGGAGTCACCACCCCGTACAGTTCGGTGTCCGCACTGCTCGGGACTAAGGCAAGCTGGGTTCCAGATGCGGATAGCGAGCGTATCGGTAGCTACAACACCTACGACGCCATCTATTGGAACGAGAGCACTACCTATCAAATCCTCATGCGTGGCGGGGACACGGAAGATGACGTTATCTACATCCCAAATCCGCGCACCATCATCGAGACGATCAACAGGTATGTTGGCAACGGCATAGGCTTCAGCGTGCTGGAGACCACCGGGAGTCCGGCTAGCCGTGTCGAGACTCAGTTGGCCTTCGACAACCTGTTCGCTCGGGAGCGTTTCTTCAGCAAGTACAACTCCAATAAGCGGTTCGGCCTCGTGCGCGGGGACTGGCTCTGGCATGTAATGGCAGACCCCCTGAAGCCAGAGGGTAGCCGTATCAGCATCATGCCGGTCCATCCGGGTAACTACTTTCCAGTATTCGAGAGCGACGTGGTGGAAGGTGGAAGCCCGGACAAGATCGTCAAGGTGCATCTCGCTGAAGAGATGGTAGAGGGTGACGACATCGTCGTGCGCCGTCAGACATACGAGAAGATAACCCTGAACGGCGTTACCACCATCCTGAGCGAGCTATCGGTATTCGAGCTCGACAAGTGGTACGTGGAAGGCGAAAGAGCCATCCGGGTCATCAGTCCGCTAACCGTATTGCCAGCCAGCATCACCACGATCCCGGTCTATCACATTAAGAACTTCGACGAGCCGGGAAACCCGTTTGGTAGCAGTGAGCTCCGTGGTTTCGAGCGGCTGATGGCAGCTATCAACCAGAGCTACACTGACGAGGACATCACCCTAGCCCTGGAGGGCCTTGGCGTGTACGCCACCGACAGTGCCGCGCGGCCTCGGGATGCGACAACCGGCGAAGTGACGAACTGGACTGTCTACCCCGGTCGAGTGGTGCACAATGCAGCCAACTTCCGGCGGATACAAGGTGTTAGTTCGGTAGTGCCGTACGGGGACCACATCGAGCGTATGACCAGTGCGCTGAAGGACGCTACCGGCGCCAACGACGCGGCTACTGGTCGGGTGGACGTTCAGGTCGCGGAAAGCGGCGTAGCGCTGTTACTGCACTTGGCTCCTATGCTCGCCAAGGCGGTTGAGAAAGATCAGGTCATCAAGGACGTTCATGCGCAGATGATCTACGACTTGCGCTTCTGGTTGGCGGAGTTCGAAGGCATCAACATCGAAGACGTTACGGTGGTGCCTACCTTCGGGGATAAGCTCCCGAAGAATCACAAGGGCCTGGTCGATATGGTTGTCGCCCTGATGGCAACCGCCCCACCCGTCCTTTCCGCAGCGTCCGCTCGGGTATGGCTAGCTCGAGAAGGGATGGCTGTTTTTGCGGATAACGAAGCCGATCTGGTCGCGGCCGAGCAGGCTGTCGTCGCGGCACAAGCCGACCCGTTCGGCGCGCGTGCTGCCGGCGAGCTAGGGGGAGGCGATATCGGTGCTGAGGCCGACGGTACGGGTTCTGAAGGGGGCGAGGGGTAGTGGGCACCGAACAGGAGGCCAGGGAAGCGCAGAAGGCGTTAGATGGGGCCGTAGAGGCGTTCATCGAGAAGTCTGGTTGGAACCATGGTTTGGTGTTGACCGGATGGGTGTTGGTGGCGAGCCAGGCTGGCTTCGATGAGGACGGTGAAAGCACGAACGGATACCCCTTGGTGTATAGCGGAGGGTCTCTCCCAGACCATACAGCATTGGGGTTGTTGCAAGTAGGCCAGGATATCGTCCGACAGACTGGCAGGTATCAGCGCACTGAAGAGGGCGGGTCGGAGGAGGACTGATGGCACAGCCGAACCGCAATCCTCCCCGGGGAAACAAGGGCAAGCCCTTGCGCGACTACCTGCGAGCGGCGCGGCCAACTGAGCGAGAGATAGCTCTGATACTGCGGCAGGCCAGTGAGGAGGCAGAGCGCATCATCTTGCAGGCTATGGCGACACCAACCGGGAGCACCAGTGCTCAGGTGGCGCAGTTACGCATCATCTTGGACCAGATGCAGCGAGCGCAGGGGCGGATGTGGCAAACCATCGGCGAGTCCGTGCGGGAGGGCATCTCGGATGTCATGACAACGGCCTACCTAGAGGCCGAGGACGTGCTATTCCGCTACCTGAGTCGACATAGATACGACACGGCGACCATGCGAGCAACCTTGGTGGCGCAAGCACGGCGCGGTATGGAAGCGGTGTTCGCCAAGGCAGCGAACGACATCCCACTAGCCGATCAGGTATACCGAACTGGCGTGTTGGCTACTGGACAGGTATCTCGGGTCATACAGTCTGGCATGTTGCTCCAGAAGAGCGCCAAGCAACTTGCTAGGGACGTCAAGAAGTTCATCAACCCGAGCACACCTGGAGGCGTCAGCTACGCCGCGTTCCGGTTAGCCCGTACCGAGCTCAACAACGCGTTCAAGACCGCGCAGGAAGAGCGGTACGTAGACGAGCCTTGGACCAAGGGCATGCGGTGGAACCTGAGCGGTAGCCATCCCGTCCCGGACATCTGCAATCTGCTGGCTGAAGAGGACCGGCACGAACTAGGCGCCGGTATCTACCCAGTAGGGCAACGGCCCAATAGCCACCCGAATTGCTTGTGCTTCCTAACGGCTGAGCAGATCGGTGAGGATGAGTTCATTGAGGGTTTGCTGAACGGGGACTATGACGATAATCTGGGGTCCAATTTTGGTGAGGCGGAGAGCTCGGAGATCATCAAGTCTGTCCGGCCAACTCCTGACCATGTACCAGAACCGGCTGTCCCACCCGTTGGTATCGGAAAGGATATCACTGAACTGGATTGGGACAGCATAGTCAAGACCCTTCCGAATACTAGCACGGAGGGTCGAGATTATGTATTGGAGGAGATAGCCCGCAGGCAGGGGTTCGACGCACTACCAATGCGAACAGACGACCTGTCGGAAACCGTTGATCAGGGTGGTGTAGAGATATTCCGGGGTGCCGACCGTAGCCATATGGAGGCGTTTCTGAATGGAGAGTACTTCGGGTCTACGGGCTTCTATGGAAACGGCATCTACTTTAGCAACAGCCGAGAGTACCCTGAGTCGTTTATCTCGGGGAAAGGTAACGCCATTCTTGTTAGGGCAGCTTTAGCTCCTGGTGCTAAGATCGGAGAGTATAGGGAGCTGAATCACACCTTGGATGACGTGGAGGGAGAGCTCCCTGAAGCTATATCGGCTGACCTTGGCCGCTATGCAGCGGCTAAAGGATATGACGCCATAAGGCGTAATAGACAAGGAGAGGTTTGGTACATCGTATTCAACAGAGGGGCAATTGTCGTAGAGCAAGTGTAGCTTGCTAGGCTTACGATAAGGGGTTTGCCCATACCGCTCTGGCATGCCATACAATGCGTCCAATGGCTCCAGCGGCGCCATGCATCGGTCCTGTGGCCCGGTGAAACCAATCAGCAAGGAGAAAGCAATGACTCGTAGGCTGGCCAACCCCTTCCCGGCCGTAGGCGAAGCGCCTATCTGGCTCGGGCGAGGGTGGATGACCCGTCGTAGGGCCAACGTCGGCGGCTCCGGTGGTGCCGATGGCGATGGCGACACCGGCTCCAGTGGCGACGGTGATGACGATGACGATTCCGGCTCGGACGACGGGGAGGAAGACGGAGACGGTTCCGAAGACGAGGTGTCCAAGGCAAATGCCAAGGCCAAGGAGCGGATGCAAGAGTCCGACCGGGCCAAGCGCAAGGCCGAATCCGAAGCGGCAGCATACAAGAAGAAGCTCGAGGAGCTCGAGGACAAGGACAAATCCGCGTTGGAGGTGGCTGAGCGAAAGCTGGGTGAGGCCACCGAGGAGAACAAGAAACTGAAGGCTACGGTTGAGGATCTTGGCCTCGGATTGGCCTTCGCAAACCTGCCCGAGTATACGTGGAAGAAGCCAAAGACAGCCCTCCGAGTTGCGCAAGCGGAGGGATATCTGGACGAGGTGCGCGACAGCGAAGGCGCAGTGGATGACAAGGTGTTCTCCAAGAAGATCAAGGAGTTCGCCAAGGCATTCCCGGAGCTTCTCAAGACCGAGGGGAATGGTGCCGGTCCGGGACCCACGGGAGGGGGAGTGGGTAGCGGCGGCAAGAACGGCAAGGTGACGCCCGAGAAAGAGATCGAGGACGCAGTCAAGAAGAAGTACGGTCGCCAATTGCGCTGAATTTCAGTGCCTTATTTTCTAGAGAGGAGGACCGAATGAAAAAGATGATGATGGTTGTTGTTACAGCCGCAGTGTTTGTCTTAGCAGGGTTCGGTGTCGCACAGGCGACTCCGGGCACTGACGTTGGCAGCTTCTCTCTAGAGATCAAAAACGTTCAGGTTACTGACCGAACTCTTGGTGGGATCACTGCGTACACCATCCAGACAGACTGTCCGGCAGGATGGGAAGTGCTCACGGGACATGGTGGCCTTGTCTCAGAATCTGGTGGGATTAGTGTATACAACTATTATCCCGGCTCCAAGGTGGATCAGGACACCTGGGAGGTTCAATTCTCGGGCCTTTCTACCAGCCTGAGAGATACACCTACGTTGTGAACGCAACATGTCTGGAAGGGGTGTAGTAAATGGCACGTTACGACAAGTACGAGCCGAACGTCGGCGGGTTCCGCGCGCCGTTGAACGCGGACTGGTTGTTGGCGGACCTGAACAAGGTGTGCGCGGTCAGCCTCAACACAACCGGCAAGCTCATCAAGGGCGTGACCGGGCAGTCCGGATTCGTCGGGGTATTGTGCCTCACGAAGATCCGGCCGGCCGCTGCGGTCGTGGACGTCATGACGTCCGGGGAGATAGTGGAACTGACTGGCCTGGTCGCCGGACAGGACTACTTCGCGGTAGCCAGTGGCGAAGGGCTGTTCGCGGCCACGGGTGCGGGTGGTCTCCACAAGGTCGGCTGGACGGTTGAGGCCACTCGCCTGATCGTCCGATGCAACGTCACCGGGGAGGTTCCGGCATGAGCACCTTGACAAAGCCTCGCGAGAAGCTGATCGTTCCGGCCAATGCGTTCGGGCTGGACTCCCGGGGTGGCGCCCGGAACATCTTGGCCAGCAAGGCGCTTCGGCATCTGACTGGACTCCTGCCGGGCGTGTCCGGTGGGTCGGCTGCCCTCCAGGGTTTCCACACCGAAGGTGACGTGGTAGTCCAGACAACGGATGGCGTCGATCTAAACCGGCTATGGAACGAGTTCCAGACGTTCCTCAAGCTGGCCAATGCACGACGGCAGCCCATCATCGACCTTCTCTCGTACACTGTCCCTCGGGACGTGGAAGAGGTGCCGCAGGTCGGCAACAACTCGGAGTTCGAGCGTGCGTCGGAGTTCGGTCTGCCCAAGGCCGTTCGGGCCGAGGTGGACTACTTCAACATGGGGTTCTCGTTCGACTGGTTCGACACGGGTATCCGGTACACCTGGCGCTTCCTGGCCGAAGCGGCGCAACAGCAAGTCGAGGCCGTCAACGCATCGATCGTGGAGGCGGACAACCGGCTCATCTTCAACACGGTCATGTGGACGCTCTTCAACAACACCAACCGATCCGCCGAGATCCGGGGCAACCCGTACACCGTCTATAGCCTGTACAACGGCGCGGACATCCCTCCGACGGTTCCACCTCCGTACGGTCCGAACACGTTCCTGGACACGCACAATCACTACATGTTCGCTGGCGTCGGAGCGCTCACGAGCACGGACCTGGACGACCTGATCAAGAACGTGACCGAGCACGGCTACACGACGGCCAACGGTTACGACCTGGTGACACTGGTCAACGAGGCGGAACTGGACGTCATCCGCACGTTCAAGAGCGTGCAGAACGGCGGTTCGGCCAAGTTCGACTTCATCCCGTCGCAAGGCACGCCGAACTTCCTGCTGCCGGTGAACTTCATCGTCGCCAACGACGGGGATGGCCGACCCAGCAACAGCTACCGGGGAATCACGGTCGCCGGACGGTACGGGGATACCCTGATCCTGACCAACGAGTACTTCCCGGTTGGCTACATGGTGGCCTTCGCGACCGGCGGTCCGGAAAGCGTGGACAACCCCATCGGTATCCGGGAGCACGCGCGGTCGGAGTACCGAGGCCTCCGACTCATCAAGGGTCGGGTTCCGGACTACCCGCTCCAGGAGGCCTACTACCTCCGGGGTTTTGGGACCGGCATCCGGCATCGTGGCGCAGCGGCCATCATGAAGGTGAACGCGGCGTCGTACACTCCGCCGACCACCTACGCGATCCAGCCGTAGTAGACCGGAGGGGTGGGTAGGAGGGCTCAAGACCCCCGAGCCACAGTGGACTCCCGCCCACCCCTCCCACTCCGCAGCAATGCCAACGGAAGAAGGTGAGACGTAATGGCCATGAAGATTGATATGGACAAGCCTCTGTCGCCGGAGGCTCGCCAATACCTGCTCGACCGGGGTCGGGCGGATCAGGTGGAGGCCAACGAGGCCAAGCATGGAAAGCAGAGCGGCCTCAGTCGGGCGCAGCGTGACGAGCGTATCGTCGAGCTTCGCGCCGAACTGGAGCGGTTGGAGCACGAGAACGCCCGGGAGGACAACCCGAACGTTGCCAATCCCCTCGCTGGGATCGGTGGTGGCGTCCAGGACAACACCGTGGTCGACGGACAGCGGCCAGAGGGTGCGCCTGAGGCGCAGTCTGACGACTACGAGGACGGCAAGAAGTGGACGGCCGGCAGCCTCCGAGAGGAGGTCGTGCGGCGCAACGAGGAGCGCGTCAAGGACAACCTGGAGCCGTTGGCTACCACCGGAAGCAAGGCCGAGCTTATCGAGCGGCTTCGCCGGGACGACAAGGAAATCCAGGAAGCTCAGTAGGCAACGGGGAGGGAGGAACCTGTCATGGCTGAACCGGGTGACATCGCCTATGTTCGCAACCTAGTCAGCGAGAGCGACAACAGCAACGGATGGACAGACGAGAAGATCGGATTGTTTATTGATGCCGCGTCAAACAACTGGAATGCGGCCGCTGACATCTGGGAAGCCAAGGCAGGTTCCTACTCCACTGCTGTCGACGTCACCGAGAGCGGTTCTAGCCGAAAACTAGGCACCCTGTTTGAGAACGCTATGAAGATGGCTGTCCTATACCGCAAGCGAGGTGTGGAAGAGGAAACCGTAGAGGAAGACCCGAGTGCAGGTGCGCCGTTTACTGTGCCGATCCGGAGGGTGGGTCGGTAATGGGCCTCGCGCCGGGGGAGCTCGCCGCACAACGAGCCGCCACCAAGTGGTATGTAGACGCAGATGCGTTTGACTGCGTGCTGATACGCGCAACGGAGGTGAGCAATGGAGCAGGTGGGTACATCATGCAAGACGTCCCCCTGAATCAACAACGCTTACGCATGAATCCGTTGCAGGACGCCACGACCGAGCGGGTTACGCCAGACGGAAGAAAATTGCGTCCGGCGTATATGCTGATTGGCTATCATGACGCCGATGTGGAGCGGCTCGACAGGTTCTTCAAGGATGGCAGGGAGTATGAGATCGTCTTCCTTGTTGAGAACCAGCAGTACCAAGTGAAAGCGGAGGTGGCTTACGTTGGCTAGCGGCTTCTCCATCGATACTTCCAGCTTCAAGGGTGCCAAGCATTTCAATGACCGGATGGACAGGGCTATCGCCGGCGTCTGTAAGTATTGGGACGGGCCGATTGAGGCTGCCATGAAGTTGGATGCGCCTTGGACTGACCGAACCACCAATGCCCGTAACGGGCTGGCCGCGCAGCACGTAGAGGTGGAGAAGTTTCGACACTGGATCTTGTGCACCCATAGCGTGTTCTACGGGGTGTACCTGGAAACGAAGGATGACGGTAAGTACGCTACTATCCTGCCGACTATCCAGGTGTACGCACCGAAGGTGATGCAGACGCTGACAAAGATCATGGACCGCCTGGACAATCCTACGGGAGGGCCGTAGCCATGAGCTTGCGTCGCATTACCTACGGACTGCTGACCACCAAGCCCGCCCTAACGGCTCTGGTGCCGTTAGGTCAGTGGTACTCGCGCGGAGGTACCCTCGACACGCCTCCTACGCCCTACGTCGTTCTGGCGTGGTTAGGAACCCTGACCACGAGCGGTCGGGCCGTCCCCCAATTGCTAGACGTGTACGTGCATGATCGGGTTGGGGATTACACCAGGATAGACACGGTTCTGGGAGGCCCTCTCCTTGGTGGCGGGATCTACGAGGTGCTCGCCAATACAACGCACTACGCCCATCCAGGAGTGCCGGGAAGCCTTGTGCAGGCAGACTATCTCGGAACAAGCGGGGACCTTACCGACCCCGAAGGCAAGACGGGGTTCATGTTCAGCAGTTGGAAACTACTACCAGGAGGATAGTCATGACGCCGACCAGTAAGGCGAGGCCAGAAGGCACGCCTTCCGAGATGCAAGACCCCGGTGCCACCAAGGCTTCGGAGCCGATGCCGGAGCCGGTCGAGTACGTGGAGTTCGTGGGAACGGAGCCGTACGGGGCGGAGTTCATCACCGCACACACCATCACCCGGAAGCAGGCGAGGGACGCATGGGAGATCACCATTCCGGCGGATCTGGTCTGGACAAAGGACCGGCGCAAGAAGGATCGGATGCTGGTGCCAACGGAGGGCATGTCCCCGGAGCTCGTGGAGTTCCTGGCGGACGATCCGATGTTCAAAGTGGTCACGGAGTAGTCGAACTTCGTTGCCCGGAAGGCATCCTGTTCGGCCTGGTCCTCCCTGGAGGACTGGTAGAAGTGAAGTGTCGTAGCGCTCGCTGCGGTGCCGGGCCGGGAGTGGTGGTGTTGCACAGGTTCTCGGTTGATACCGGGAAGCTAGTAGAGACCAATAGGTACAGGGATCCAGTACAGCAAAGGAGGAACGGCAATGGCACTATCGGACACCCGTCTCCCGTACGGTCTTCGTGATGTCAAGGTGGCGACCCTAACGTCGGCAGGCGTCAAGGGCACGCTCGTGGATCTGCCTAACGCGCAGACCCTGGAATTCACCGAGACCACCAGTACCCAGGAGCTTCGGGGCGACGACAAGATCGTGGCGAACCGCACCACCGTGGTCGCTCGCGGCCGGCGGCATCAACTTCGAGGCGATGGTGGTGATGTTCGGAGGGGTGATCTCCAGCACTGGCATCACTCCAGATCTCAAGAAGCAATGGCGCCGACTGGAGGGGGAATCCTACCCGGACTTCTTCGCGGAGGGGCAGGCAATGAGCGAGTCCGGCGGCGACCATCACACGGTTATCCACCGGGCCAAGGCCACCCAGATGAACGGCACCCACCAGGACCAGGAGTTCTGGATCAGCAACGCCGAAGGTACCGGCATCGGAACCCTGACCGCCGCTAACCTCGGCGCCGTTTGGGACATGGTGGCCAACGAGACCGAAGACCCGATCGCGTAACATCCGGCACTACCAAATCAACTACACACGGACAGGATCACAAGGATGACAAGCTCCGAGCATAACCAGCCCGTCGAGGGTGCGACCACGTTCGGCCAATGGTCAGACGGCACCCCGAAGACCCGAGGAGACGTAGAAGGCGTTTCCGAGGCCTCCAAACCCCTCCCTCCCGCAGTACAGGCGACGGCGATGGCTGCTGCTGAGACCGTGCAGAACCCAGATCAGTACGCGGTAACGGCGTGGGGTCAGTTCGACAAGGACTTCACTTGCCCGAGCGGCCAGCGATGCCGGGTACGGCAACTCCAGTTCCACGAGGTGATGGCTGGCGGGTTGCTGGACACCCTCAACACGCTGCAAGGCGTCGTGAGCAAGGGTGTACGTAAGGGGCAGGGACAGCCGCCTCTAGACGCTATGAAACTGTTGCAAGACAAGAAGACCAGTAAGCAGTTCGCCGATGTCGTGGATCAGGTGGTCTGCATGGTGGTCACCGTCCCGAAGGTGCATCCGCTGCCTGACGATGGCCTTCGCAAGGATGGCGTCGTGTACGTGGACACCATCGGCTTCATGGACAAGATGGAGATCTTCACTGAGGCGTTGGGGGCGGTGAAGGAGCTCGAACGGTTTCGTGGAGAGTCCGTCAAACTGCCTCCAGGCGTGGCAGATGAGCCGGGCGATGAAGTGTCGCCCTAGTGCCGTTTACAACGTCGATGGTCAGCACGGCAGTTATGCCGCGTACTGCTTCGACACGGCTATTGTCGCGTGGGGTACGGCATTTGAAGCGGACGTGCACAAGGCCGTAGAAAGCGCCAAGACGCCACAGGCAAGGCAAGCGGCACAAGGGCGGGTTCTACGCCGCTGGGTAGACGTAGGGGCGGCGGGATATGCCGACCCCGCCCGTAGGTAGGAGGTCGGCAAGTGAGCTACAACCTTGGTACGGCACACGGAAAGATCGACCTGGACTATGAGGGCGGTCGTGAGGCTGCCAAGGCTGAGGAGGACATTGACAAGTTACGGGCAAGTGTTGATAAGTCAGATGACTCTTTCAAGCGTTTTGATGCCAGTGCCAAGAAGCTGAGCTCCACGTTGGGCAAGGTAGCCAAGACAGCGGCTATCATGGGCGCTTCCAGCTTGGCATTGAACGGATCGCTAAACCTGGTAGCCGCCACGATAGCCGGATTGGCGGCTCTAACTCCAGTTGTCGGTGCCGCGCTCGCCGCCCTACCCGCGATCATTCTGGGTGGGGTGGCAGCGCTGGTCATCCTGAAAGCGGCTACGGCTGGTGTTGGCGATGCCCTGAAAGCAGCCGGTGGAGACGTAGAGGCGTTCAACAAAACTCTGGAGAAACTCTCACCGCAAGCACGAGAATTTGCACAGGCTTGGCGAGAGGCTCTTGCAGTTCTCAAACCAGTTCAACAAGCCATTCAGGATGCGTTCTTCAGTGGGCTAGGACCGCTACTGACCACCATTGTGAAGCGGGTTTCCACCCTACGGGCGCAAGCGGTTGGAGTGGCCGCTGCGCTCAACCGAATCGTCAAGAACGTAGCGCAGTGGGGAGCCTCGAACAAGTCAATTGAGAACTTCCGAGTAATCCTTTCGGGGGTTAATGGGTTCCTGTTGCGCATTCAGGACTCCATCGGTCCGGTGATAGCCGCGCTTATCGACATTGGTGCGCAAGCCTCCGTGTTCGGGGATACTCTGGGTGGCAAGGTAGCAAACGCGCTCGCTGCCTTCACCCGGTATCTTCGTGGGGTGGACGTTGCCGCTCTTTTCGAAAGGGCCTCGGTTGTCCTACAGCAACTAGGCGGATTCCTCAGTGACGTATTGACCATCGCTAGAGAACTGTTCTCAGTATTTAATGTGGACGGGGAAAGCGCTCTTGGTGTAATTGGACAGTTGGCCAGCAAGCTCGCCGACTTCCTGGAGTCAGCGGAAGGGCAGGCAGCCCTCCAGGCCATCGGCGAGGCTATGGCGGCTATCTCCGGTGCGGCCGGACAGGTATTCCTAGCCCTGTTGCAAGCGCTGGCGCCGATCCTGGTGGCGCTGGCACCGGGCGTGGCGGAGCTAGCCACTCAATTAGCCGCAGTCCTAGTTCCGGCCATTCAAATAGCCGGACCGTTGCTGGAGAAGTTCGCTCAGTTCCTCAGTGATAACATGGGCTGGATTGGGCCGGTAGCCATTGCGCTCGGTGGGCTGACGGCTGCATACAAGGCATACACCGTTGCGGCTAACCT
>Ga0193742_1000225_pt1 | contig 41494 bp, 29 predicted proteins | sample L2c1metaG_FD_165511 | JGI IMG/M metagenome (GOLD analysis project Ga0193742, IMG submission 165511) | Soil microbial communities from a riparian zone of the East river system, Colorado, United States - L2c1 | ecosystem: Environmental > Terrestrial > Soil > Riparian zone | place: USA: East River... | reverse complement strand
AACAATAAGGGAAAAGCAGGTGTATATAGATGAGTAAACAAAATAAATGGTTCTAGTTATATAGGAAGTTCTGCGGATTTAAGACAACGTTTTTATAATTACTTTAATAGATCTCACTTAAAAAGTAATAATTCTATTATATCTAAAGCTTTATTGAAATATGGTTATGAAAAATTTAAACTTGAAATTTTAGAGTATTGTGAACCAACACATTCGATTCGGAGAGAGAAAGAAAAAATATTAGAAAGAGAGCAATACTATTTAGATAATTTTAATAAAGAATATAATATTGCTAAAATCGCAGGTTCACAACTTGGAATTAAACGTTCAGATGAGACTAAATTTAAAATTAGTGTCTCAATTAAAAATTGGCATAGTTTAAGAACTGATAAAGAGATAGAAAATTCTGTAATAAAAGTTAATAGAATTAAACATAGATTGCTTGAGAATCAAATTTGAACTCTCATAGCAGAAAATATTAATACAAGTGATAAATTTAAATTTATCTCTTATAATAGAGCAGCTAAACATTTTAATACGAATAGCCCCAGAATACAAAGATATGTTAAAAATAAAGAAATCTTTAAGTTCAATCAAGAAAGCTATAAATTTAATATAGTGATAGAAACATTAAATTAATAAGCTTCCAAAAATATAGGTTAAGCTATAATTATATTTATACATTATCTTCAGAAAATAATATAAATTTATTAAATAAAAAAGCTTAAGATATAACTATTATGTTAAATTTTTTAATTGATTTTTTATGATTTTTGGATGTTTTTAACTGTTTTTTTTCATTATTTTTTTCTTCTTTTTATTGAGAGTTAAAAAAAATTTTAAAATAAATCTCTTTTTCGGGTTTTTTTATTTACGTAATATTTCAATATTTATATTTTTTATCAGTAAATAGGTTTATTAACCTACGGACTAGCCTTTGTAATTTTAAATTTTAATTTATTAAATTAATAAAAAATAAAATTTTCATGATTAACTTAGGATTATTTTTTTTATTTTTATCATTTTTCCATTAAAATGAATCTAAATTTTACTATTTAAAAGTTTTATTAAGTATTTTATTATTATTTAAGAATCTTTATTTTGTTTAGGGTTTTTAAATTTTTTTATTTTTTGTTTAAAATAAAAATAAGATTATCCTTAGTAATTTATCACAAAATAAGAAATTTTATACTTATTTTCTCATTAAATTAGTAAGGCAGATTAGGCAATTTAAAATTTTTATAAAAATTTATAAAGTTTATAAAAATATGTAAAAAAATAGTTATAAAAAGTAGACAACTAGAGGAATAATAACATTTTATCGTGTTATCTTTCTCATTAAATTAATATTAAATTAATCTTAAACCTAAATTACCACTTACTTTAAATTAAACCCCTTTTTTCGTTTTACATTTAATTTTATTTTCGATTATTAAAATTTTAGAATTATTAAATATCTATATCTTAGAGGACTAGTCTTTATTTAACATTAATTCTATAAATTTACTATTTAATTCTGATTTTAATATATCGTATAATTGTATTTCTGTATTAGTATCTATGAAATTTTGATCTTGATTTGGATTTGAATGATCTAAATTACATATTAATTGATAATCTTGTAGAAATTTAATATCTTCATTAAATAAGTTAAATTCAGTATTTAAAATACTATCATTAACTATTTCAATTGTACTTGATTCTGAATTATCATAAAGATTTGGTGGACATACTAATATATCACTAATTTTTCAATATAACTTTATATATTCTTTTTTATCACTAGTATCTTTAGTTAAAATGTCATTTAATTGTAAATAGATATTATCTTCTTCATTAAAATATAAAGTTATATTACTATAAAATGATTTTATGAACTGTGGTAATAAATTTAATGTTAATTGTGATCCAAAGTAGTGGAATCCATATCCCATTTCATTTAATTCTTTTAATTCTTGTCCGTAGTAACTAATTTCATTTTTATCCTTTACTTGTCTTCATAATACATTTTGAGGTATTGTTGAGTAAGCTAATTCCGGTATATTAGAAAAGAATAAATCAATTAAAATATTTCTATATTGATCTACTTCTAATTTTTCATTTTTAACGAAATACACGAATTTATTTAATGATTTATAATTAGTATCTAAGTATGGATTTAAATATGTGGCTAATTCAATATTTTTATTTTTATATAAAAAGTCTAATACTATTACGTATTTAACTATTTCTAATCTTGATAAATTGTAGTTAGGATTATTAAAATCCGCAATATTTTTAGTTGTTATATATGGGTTATTTAATTATTTTTTTAATAATTTTTTATCAGCGTAAAAGCTTAATATTATATTTTTTATGTTTAACATTTTTTGTTTATTATTTATTAATTTTATTAAACAAGTAGAAATCCTACTTAATTTTGTTTTTATTTTTATCCTTTTTATAAAAAATCTGATAAGTTCATTATTATTAACTTGTGTGATCTAGAGACTCTTTTTTTCGTTATATTATCTTCTAAAGGAGCTTTAAAGATTATCTTTAAATTAGCTAATGGATCTAATATATAACCTTGAGAATCAACTTTACCAGGATTTTGTACTTCAATACATTTGCTTGTAATTAAAGTAACTTCTGGGTTCAATTCTATTACATCATTTAATGTATCATCAACATTGCTGTGGTTATTTATAAAGTTATCGTTACAAAATTTAGAGTGATCAAATGATGTTATATCATAAATTTCTTTAAATTGTTTATAGGAATAATAATTATCCTTATAACTAAATATTGATATATTGTTTAAATATATTGTTAATAACGATTTAAAAGCAGTATAAGTATCGTAATTACCTAAGTAACCATTATATTGAGGAGGAGTTCTAAGATCATTACTTCAAATACCTAAATCTACTAAATCTTCAATTAAATTATATTTAGTAATATAACCTAATTCATCTAATCTTTTTAATTGATTAGAAAACTTATCTAGTGAACCTACATCAGTTAAATGTGAAATAAATTTATTTCGAATAAGTCTAAATTTAAATAATAAAGAAATAGGATAATCATAAAGTAATTCTTTTAATATATTTTCATTTTTTAAATCTATTAATATATTGTTATATCTATTAACATCTGTATAAATTCCTCTATTTAAAATTTCTGTATCTAAGTCCATTAATCATAAATAATCACATGAATCAATATAACTAATTAAATTGTCCATTGAAATATTATTATTTATAAATATATCTTTAATATCTTTTAAATCGTGACTAAAACTAAATTCATTAAAATATTTTCTAAAATTTTTAATATCATTTAATATTACTTCTCTATTTGATATCTTTTACTCTTTATTAAATAGATAATTATTTAATTGATTATTTCTAGACTTTTTATACATCTTTATTCCTGAAGATGTTAATATAACTTCTCTGTAACCGTAATTTAATATTAAGGTTAAAACAATATTTTTCTTACTCAAAGATTCATTTGTATAAGCATAAATTGTATTTAGATTTTTTATTGTGTTTTTCATTTTCTTTTTTATGTTTTTAATTTTGTTAAAAATGTATCTATTTATACATGACTTTTCTTCTATAAAGAAGATTATTCTAAGGTTTATATAAATTTAATAGAAAAATGTTTTTATTTTCTTCGACTTCGAAGAGATTTTCTTTTAAAAATATTTTATTCTTTAATTCTTGATCATAATCTCAAAAATTACTAAAAGATTTTTCTATTAAATTTTTATCTCAATTTTCATTAAAGTTTCCTACTAATATATCAAAGCTTTTATTATAACTTTTAAAGCTATTTACATCTATTAAATATAACTTTAAATGAGATAAAGGTAAACCATTTATATCGTTTGGTTCACTAACTTTAATACAACTATACTTAACTTTAACTATTTCATTATCATTTATTCATTGAGATATTGATTTTTTTGTTGAAGGATCTTGATGTTTATAATAATATATATTATAATAGATTAATAATTCATTATAAGTTAATATATGAGTATTATATTTATACAAATAAACTTCAGTTAAAAATAATTTTATTAATTGCTTAAATATATAATATGTATAACTATTTCCAGTATAATTTTTATATATTGATTTATATAAATTATATTCTTCTGTTCAATAATTTAAAGCGTATGAATCATTAGCTTCTGGATCTGATAGAAATAAATTATTTATTTTTTCTAATTTTGATAAATCTTCAATATCTTGACCTACTTGTTTTATTCCAAATATTATTGATATTGGGTATTGTACTATAACATTTGAAGGTATATTATTATAAAATAAGTCTATTAGAATATTATTATATTTATTTATATCTGAACTTATTCCTTCTGTTAAAGTAAATTTATTACATCCTAATGAATCATTGATATAATCATAAGCTGTAATAAATTTGTATATTTCAAAATCTGTTAAATTATATTTTTTATCATATAAGTTTTGTGTTTCTAAATCACTTAAGTTCTGTGATACTAGTTTATTATTTTTAAGATCTAAAAAATCTGAGTAATGTTTTATTAAATTTGTTTTTGTTATTATCATTTTTATTTATTTTAATTTTTTAATTTTGTTAAATAGCTTTCCTAAAGATAGCTAATTTTATCCTTCTTAAAGTATATTAAAGTTTGATAGTAGGATACTTACTAACTTTTAAATATAATAATTTATTTAGAAGTGTAAGTTAAATTTTATTTTATTTTACCCTCAACCCTCCCTATTTTTCATTATTTAAAATATCATTATTATATAATTTTATTTTGTTAAATTTTAATAATAATATACCTTGATCTTTACCAGATTTGAACTGGTACATAAAGCACGAAAAGCTTCAGTACTACCGTTATACTAAAAGACCTTTATATCTATTAAGAAAGATATTAAATATTTTCTTCAAAGATTGTTATATAATTTTCTTAATTTAATGAGAACAAGTGGGATCGAACCACTGACTTTTTCTTTAAAAGAGAAACACTCAACCAACCGAGTTCTGTTTCCTATTTAAAAATAAATTTGCGAGCCTTACCAGATTCGAACTGGCATCACCTTAAATGACAATTAAGTACTTTACCGGTTAAGCTAAAGGCCCCCCTTTTTAATAATAAATGATGAATTAATAAATTTTATTTGTATGCCTTACTATAAGGGGACATAAATTTTATTAATTATCTATTTAACTATTATTTAATTACTTCTTTAATATATATTTTATTGAAAAAGATGTAAACATTAATCACTAACCTTTTTTTCTTTATTTTATAAGTTAAAAATAACTTTTGACTTATTTTAATAAATAAATTAATTAAATTAATTAAATTAATAAAAGTGTGGAGATAATCGAAAATAATATGGTTCTCTTCTAGTAGGGTCCGTACCTTTTTTTTACTTTTTTATAAAAAATATGGTTTTAAATGAAATTTATAATTTTATAAATTAAAAAAATATAGTAATTGTTCGTTATTTTAAGTAAATAAACTTAATTTATTGTTTAAATTTATATGTAAATTAATAAAATCAATGAATATACACTACTTTAAAGATTTTAAATTTTAATTAAATTAATATAGTTACTTAATATTTAATATAATTAAATATATAAAAATAGTAGTATTTAAGTTACTTAAAAATAAGATGTAATAAAATAAAAATATACTATTTTATATAAAAATCTTCGAAGAAATTAAAAATCTCTTCGAAGTCGAAGGAATTTAAATTATAATTAAGTTTAAAAGGATATAACTATGTTGTTAAAATAATAAAAAATAGCAAAATTGATAGCATTTTTATAAAATATATAATCCCAAAAGATATAATAATAATAAGATTAAAAAGAAGGTAAAAACAAATTTACAACTTTATAAATTTTAAAAATTCTTACACAATTATTGAAAACTTACGATTTTTCGTTAGGTTAGTTCTTAGGGTAACAAATTAAAAAAATAAATAAAAATAAGCTTAAGGAAACAAGAAGAAAAAAACACATAAAACACATAAAATGAATAAGGTTTATCTAAAAAGTCAATTTTCATTAAATTTTAAATACTTTATTTTTAAGGATTAAAAATAAAAATTAAAATGAAATTAAAATTTATAAAATTTTAAATTAAAAATTTGTGTGTTATATATTTTATAAAAGTGATAGCAGTTTTTTAAAAATCGTTTTAAACGAATATTATAAGATAAATATAAAAACAATTTTAATAAATATTTTAATTTAAAATTTTAGTATATTATAATTTGTATTGTTCTTTTTTTTTAATTTAAATAAAGACAGTTTTAAATTTATCCAAGTTTAAGTGAATGAATTTAATTTTGGTTCGGGTTGAACGTTATCCAGTAGTTTTAAGGCATGCAAATCGCTATTAATTAATATTAATAGGGTGTAAGGGTGAGTAATAGTAAATTAGATACCTATAAGTTCTTTTAACTAAAGAATAATAAAAGGAAATTTTCCGCTTATAGATTCAATTTATGTGATTAGGTAGTTGGTGGAGTAACAGCCTACCAAGCCAACAATCAATAGCCATATCCGAAAGATTAAATGGCCACATTGGGAATGAAATATCCCTAGTCGAATTTAACCAGCAGCTGAGAATATTTGTCAATGCTCTAAATAGAGTGAACGAGCTAACTGGATTCAAGGATTGAGTTCTTAGATATAGTAAAGAAGACCATGACTGATTTACTTATAGTGTCGTCCAAACCTGGTGCCAGAAGACTCGGTAAGGCCAGCGACGCTAACGTTAGCCATCTTAATAAGGCTTAAAGGGTATGTAGACAGCTTCAAGGGAACAAAAAATATTGTTTAGATTTGTTTTTTTAAGTACTCTCTTTCAAAAAATTTAAAGGTAGAAACTTTAGATAGAAAGATGCAATTGAAGATAGAATCTTAATATAGGAAAGTGGAATTCGGTAAGTAGGGATGATATACGTAAATCTATCTGTTGAAGGCTAATGGCGAAGGCAATTTTCCAAGAAAGATTGACGTTGAGGTACGAAGGTGATGACAGAAAATAGGATTAGATACCCTCGTATTCATCACTGTCAACGATGAATGGTAGTTATAAGTGTTCGAATTTACATTTGTAACGATGTTAAAACGTTAACCATTCCGCCTTGCGAGTACACTTGCAAAAGTGAAATCAAAAAAATTAGTCGGTTTCGAAGCAAACGAAGTGAAGCATGTTGTTTAATACGATAGTCCGCGTAAAATCTTACCAATTCTTGCATTTTTTGGTTTTTTTTTTATAAATTTAATCTTAATTTTATTTAATTAAAAAACTTTAATTAGTTTTTACAAAAAACAGGTGCTGCATGGCTGTCGTCAGTTCGTATCGTGAGGGCTGAGGTTAATTCCACTTAACGAACGCGATCTCCATTGTTAATTTTTACTTAACAGGTTGTTTCTGATATAGTTACAATATCGGGAGGCTATGACAAGTCTTTATGACCCACATGAATTGGGCTACAAATGTGCTGCAAAGACTTCTACAAAGTGACGCAAAATTCAAATAAAAGAGCTAATCACATAAAAGAAGTCAATTTAAAGGATTGGTGCCTGAAATTCGGCACCATGAAGAAGGAATTTCGAGTAATCGTTGATAAGTAGACGCAACGGTGAAATTAAAATTCGGAATGAACTAACTGTCTGTCGCTGGGAAGAAGTTTACTTTGGTGGAAAATAGCAGATTTTGACGTGTATATTATAGGGTAAAAGTTAATTATTATAATAATTTATTATTTATTAATTAACTCTTATAATAAAGGCACATTTTATATTAGCTAATTCTATTTAATTAAATTAAATTAAGAAAATTAGCTAAATTCTTTAAAAAAAAAAAAAAATTAATATTAAAAAAATATTTAGTAAATTTTAATTAAAAATATTACAAATATGTAAAAAACTCAAATAATGTTGATTTAAGCTATTTAAATAACATCTCAAAAGTCATAGCAGGGTAGCCGTACCGGAAGGTGCTGCTGAAAAATATAACACTTTATTATTAAATAAACCCCACTTTCAATATTAATTTAAATTTATTATTAATTTTATTGTGCTGTAATAACCAGCTTTTGTTTTATTTGTAATATTTTTATTCGATTCGAAGAGTTCGAAGACTTCGAAGACAAGAATACTTTGTTTTCATTACCATTAATCTTACTTTTTAACTCTAAATCTTAATTCTTAAATCTTAAATCTTAAATCTTAATTCTTAAATCTTAAATCTTAACTCTTAAAATTTAACTTTTATTTTTATTTTTAAATTATATTATATTAATATAATTATAATTTAATTTTATTCGATTCGAAGACAAGAATTTATTTTTATTTTTTTAATATTAAATTTTAATTACTATAATAAAAAAAAATATACAAAAATAATACCAGTTTTGCTAAGCAAACAAATTTTGTTTATATTTGTTTTTAAACTTAGATTTAAATTTAAGTTTAATTCTAAATCTAAATTTTATTTAGATTTTTAATAAAAATCTAAATCTTTCGAAGAAAGGGTTAGTTAAATTAAATTTAAAATAAACAAAAATAACTTTTTATTTTGTTTTATACTTTGTAATTTAAAACTTTTACTTTTTCAGTTTAGTTGTCTACTTTGAACTTTTAAATTAAATAAATAATAATATTACAGCAGAAGAAGAGGAAGAATCAATAAAATAAAATAAATTTTATAATCTTTAATATAAAATAAAAATATAGAATATTACCTTATATAATTAAAACTCTTCGAAGAAAAAAATGATTAATATTTAATTAATTAGATATTGTAAATTTTATTTACTTAAAATTTAAAAAATTCAATTTTAAATTTCATAATTAATATAAAATATTATTTATTATGTTTTTTATATTTATTATATTTGTTATGTAATAAAGAGTAGTTTTAATAAAAATAAATAAGAAAAATTATTATAATTAATTTAAATAGAATAATTAAAAAGGATTAGTTTACATTGGGAAGTTAGAACAATTGCTAATTGTTTGAGTTTTACTCTTGTGCGTTCGAATCGCACCTATTCCGTTTGTATTATTGTATTATTGTATTATAAATATTAATTTAAAGGAATAATTCACATTATTTAAATTAATATTTATTGAATACATATGAAAAATAAAAAAAATTATATTGAATTATACAAATTTAATAAAATTGAACACTAAACTTTAATAATTCTTATTTCGTAAAAGGTTTTTCCATAGGCAAAGGTTAAATATTCAAATTATTAATAATCTTAAAATAATGAAAAAGTCTTGTTTTTTAAATTTATTTTAAGAAATACCATTAAAATTTAAATTTCCTTGATTTATTAAGGGTTTAAGTGATGGAGAGTTTACATTTTCTATTAATTTTAATATTAGACAAAACAATCAATTAAAATTAGGGTGAAGTGTTAGCTTGACTTTTTCATTATTAGCTTCAAATAATACTGCGAATTTAAATTTGTTAAACTTATTAAAAGAATATTTCGGAGTAGGTTTAATTATATCAGATCTTAAAATAATACTTTATAATCTAAAGTGAATCAAATTCAAGATTGTAAGTTGATTAGAGATCATTTACTTAAATTTCCTCTTTTTACCTTTAAACTTCCTTTGATCATTTGAAGTGAATCTAAATTTCTAATCATTCTTGATTTAATCTCTCTTTTTTTACCTTCATATCCAATAAAAGAAATAGGGGTTTCAAATTTATAAATAATATCTAAACTTAATAAACTATTATCCTTGAATGTAGGATTAAATTTTATGTTAGGATCTTTAACAAGTGCATCAATTAAGAAAAGACCATCAAATCTACCTAAGTTGTGGGCATAAAATATATATTGTGGTTTATTAGAGTGAATATTACCTTTCATAACTATATCGTCATTGAAAATAGAGTAAATTATTTCTAATATTAATTCTTTACTTGTTTGATTGTTTTTTAAATAAAATAAATTTGTTTTATCTTTAACAGCTCATCCACCTGCATAAACTTTATGTTCACCAAACCCATCATTTTCACCTAATGTTTCAAAATCTATTACACCTATTTTATTTTTATAGTGATCAGTACAATCAGATAAAGGGAATGTGGAGAAATTAAACATTTTTTCATTGTTAATTATTTCATTGTTTAAATTATAATAATAAATATTTTTATTTAAAGTTCTACTTCATCCGTTTTCATTTCATTTATCATAAAAAATGTCAATAGGTTTAGATGATAAGTCAACAGTATTATCAATTTGGATTTCCCTAATTTCAACTTTAATAGTAATTTAATTTTCATAATTATAAGTAGGTGTTGCAATTGTATAAGAAGATAATTTATATCCAATAAAAATGTTATTTTGAATCAAAGGATGTCCGTATTGATTAATAAAAACATCTTTATATCTATAATCAAAAGCTTTTTCTTGCTTGAACTCAACTAGTTTATCAAATTTTTCAGGATTATTATATTTATTGTTCATTTCTGATTCTAATTGTTTATTAAGAATTTCTTTTAATTCGTCTCTGATAGAATCATATTCTTTTTCAGGTATTCAATATCTATATTTTAAAATAATTAAAATGTCTATATTATTGAATGAATAAACATCAATTAAATTTCGAATCTGGTCAATAATCATATCAGCGTAAAATTTTAAATTAGTTTTATTACTTAATTTAGATGATTTTACTGACATAGCTTTTTGCGATCCTGATCCGTCAATGTATACAATAGTAGGGATAATAGATAAAATATTACCTTCATCAATAATACTTAAAAGTTCATTAAATTTATTTATATAATCATTTTTATCTAAAGCGTGGAAATATCCTAAAGGGAAGTAGTTATTATATTTAGATTTACCTTTAGGTAATCATAAATTAAATTTTCTCATATTAAAATTGTAGTGATCTTTATCATCGTAAATATCATAATCTTTTATTTTATCTAAGTTTTTATCTACATCTAGATCTAGTTCTAGATCAGATTTTTTAAATTCTGTGTCATGATTACCATCTAGATTATTGAATTGATGATATTTATAGGCAGAAGTGTTAAAGAATGAAGTGTTTTTAAATTTTTTTATTAAATTTTAATTTTTATTTAAATTAATATTTTTTATATTACTAATATCTGCTTTAATAATGTTTAATAAATTAATAAGTTTTTTAAATTTTAAATAAAAATAAAATAAATTTAAAGATATAAAGTTAGATAATAAAATAGTGTAAATTAAAAAAATAACAAATAGTAATTTAAACTCAAATAAAAAATAAAAACCTAAAGATTTAAATATAAATATAAATAATAAAAAAAGATTTATATTTTTATTTAAATTAGATAAAAGAAGAGTAATTTTTTTAAAGTAAAAATAAATTATATTATTTTAAAAGAAAAGATAAGATATTTATTTTAAACAATATCTGCAAACAATAAACAATATAAAAATATAAGCAAATATAAATATTATAAAAATAGAAGCGAATAATAATCTCTAAAAAACAATAATTGTCATTCCATTTTCCTTATTAAAATATTATAAAATAAATTCTTTCTTTTTTATAGGTAAATAAAAATCTCTTCCCGGCTTCGCAGGAAGGAAGTCGAAGAATAATTTGCGTTTTTATCTTCGAAGAAAAATATTTAAATTTACTTATTTTCCTTATGTTGGTATATACATAGTTAAATTAAAAGTATTAACAATATAAAAGTATTAGCTTAATAGGTAAGCAAACAAATTTGTATTAAATTTTTATTCATTAAAGGTTCAAATCCTTTATACTTTAATTTATATTGAAAAAAAAACAATTAAATATAAAAAATCTCTTCGAAGGTTCGAAGTCGAATAAAAAACAATTTAAATCAAATTACCTTTTCTCATATAAAATATATGATATATAATATCATATATACTATAGTCATTATTATAAATTTTAAATAAATTATAAATTATAAAACTAAAAAAATAAAACAAAATTATTAGTTATTAATTTAAATATAGGTTATCTATTAGAATAAAAAATAAAATAAAAATAATATTAATTATAAATATTACTATTAAAATATTATTTATTAGTGAAGATAGACTATAATGGATTTAATTTATTATAGCTAATTTATTTATTTAAATATTTTATAACTATAGGATAGGTCTAGTTATAAACTAATTAAGATTAATTATAAGATTAATTAGTTAATAATTATTTATCTTTAAATTAATTATTCAGGAAAGAATCATTAAAGAAAGGATAAATAAGATAAGAAAAGGGTTGGTTTTAATAATAAGGGGATAGTAATTAATAATTTATTAACTAGGAAGAATAAAATTCTTTCAATAACAAAAGACAATAAATTGTCATTAACTTACAACTTTTATATTAATAATATTAAAAAATATTATTTGTTCTTAAATAAATATATTACATTAAGAATTAAGAAAGGGGATAAATTGAAATATTTATTTAATATCTTAATTTAAATAAACAAATTTAACGTAAAGATTGTGAGTCAAGTTAAATTTAGATTTATTTAAATTTTATTTAGAATTTTTACTTAAAGTAGACGCTCTAAAACTTCTAACTTGATATTGAACTACAGATTCCCTAGTTGGATCAAAAGGTTTTATATCTCTTTTAGAAGGACTAGTTTTAAATTCTTTTACTGTTTCACTAGAATCATTTGAATTTGTAGGACTAGGTGGTCCTTCTAATTGATCTGTGTTTGAAGAAGAAGATTCAGCAGATGTAGTATTTTCATTATTAATTCCAGAAGAACTATCTGAGCTAACAGGACTAGTTGATCCTGAAGGTTCAGGTGAAGGATATCTTTCAGCTAAACTATCAGCTAAATTAGAAGGTGTTCCAGTTCCTTCTAGAATTGTTTCATTAATAGAATCTAATATATTTGCTTTTATAAATGCTTTATTTCTTGTGTTTTTCATAGATTCGTCTAATTTTCTACCTAATTTTCTCATTAGAAAATAGGATTTCCTACAGGCATATCTTGTAACATAGCTTTAGGATATTGAGAATTTAAATCATAATAATATGCATTAGATACTTCATTTGAATAGACTTCAACATTTCCTCCAAAATAACTAGTTCTTATTTCTTTTTCAATTTCACCTTTAATCATTTTTATACCTGAATTTTGGGGCATATATTTTGAAGTGTACACAGAAAAAGCTAAGCTAGGAAGAGTTCTATATTTAGTTATATTTAATTTATATGTTTTATAAATATTAAGACTAAATTTTAAGACTGCTTCTAATAACCCTTCTAAATCTGCTCTTAAATAAGATAAAGTTTCTTTTTTTAGGTTTCAATCTTTATCCGGAATTTCTAAATATTCTAACTTAGATAATTTAGATTAATAACTTAAAGCGGGTTTTTCACCTATATATTCTAAGTTTTTTTCATTTACAAAATTATAAGGAAAATACCCCTTTTTAATTGTACAATTAAATGAGTTTAAAATACCCTCTAAGTTTCCTTTAATTAATTGAAGCGAATCTAATAGTTTAATTTTATTTTCATTATATTCAATAGAAACAGATAAAATACCAATATCTTTTCAAACAGGTATAATTTTAAAATCTTTATTTTTAATAAGTGCTTTAAGTATAAAAATAGAATCAAATCTTCCTAAATTATGAACATAGAAAGTATAGTTATTTAAACTTTTGTCATTTAAAATATCTAAGAAAAGTCTATTAACTAAGTTTTCAGATGGTTCACCTTTTTCAATATAGTACATTTCAGTTTTATTTTTGATGCTTCATCCTCCAGCGTAAACTTGATGGGAACCTAATCCTTGATTAGATCCAAATGTTTCAAAATCAATACTTCCTATTTTAAAGTCGTAATTTTCTGCTTTTCCATAAATAGGAAAAGGTTGACAAATAAATTCTTTTTCAACATTGTAGATTTTATTATCTAAATCATAAAAATATTTTACACTATTAAATTCTCTTATAAATCCATTTTCTGTTTTAGTATCTTGAAAACATTTTAAAGATGTTTCTTTAGTGTAAAGTTTTTCATGTTTATCTCAAATAATAACTTTATTTATTATAAAGTTAGAATCGTTTAAAGTTGTCTCCACTATAGCATATTCCTGATCATTTAAGTTAATTAAATTTTCTTTATTTTTGTCGCCTAGAACAGGATTACCATACTCACCAAATAAAATATTTTTATACTCAAACTCCTGAATATTGTCCATTTTGTTTTTGATCACAATTTCAAATTCTTTAGGGTTTTCGTAAATATTATTAACATCGATATCCAGATTTTTAGATAAGATTTTATTAATTTCCTTTAAAGGTATTGAAAAATCTTTATCAGTTAATCAAGGTCTACCCATTATAAAGATATCTGCATTATGAACGTTAATATTATAAAAAATTGTTTTAGTTTTAATTAATTGTTTTAACTTTCAACCCAATACTTCAGGTGGAGTGTCCCTAGTAATTTTTAATGCTTTAGTTAAAGTAATACTTGCATAGTCACCTTCTGTGGATTCATATCTTATAATAGGAAGTATTGTAAAGATTGTATTTTCAGGTATGCTATCTAAAAACTCTATCATTTTCTTCTTATAGTTAGGATGCGGTATTAGATAACTAGAAAGAAAATCGATTTCAATGTAAGTACCTAAGTGATAAAAAAGGTTATAACCATAAAACCCTTTGTTGTAATTAGTATGAAAATTTTTTAATTCTTTAGCTTTTTCAAATTCTATGTCAATAAAATTATCAGCAGGTAAAAACTTTAAAGTTTCTGAGTTTTCAATGTACTCATTTAAACCTAAATATTCTTTACTTTTTTTAGTTGATGTTGAAAAGTTTTTAGCTAAATTTTTATTAAAAGGATTTTTATTTGTAAAGATTGAGTTATTAAATTTTGTTTTTCGAATAAATTTTTCAATGTTAATTTTTACTTCAGGTAATTCATTTTCTAAACTTTTCTGTAAAGAAATATTTAAATCTTTAATATTTTTGTAAAAATAAAATAACTTAAGATTAATTAAATTACTTAGTAAAATTGAATAAATTATTAAAATAAATAATAATAATAAAATAAAGTAAAGATTAAAGTTTAGTAATAAAAGTATCCCATTATTTTTAAATAAAAAAAATAATAAAATAATTATAGTTGTGTAATAAAATTTCAATAAATTTAATTTAAATAAGATATAATCTTTATTAATAAATAATATTTTCTATTTATTTTACAGTAATATTTTATTTTAATAATTTATCAATTGAAATGCCATCTTGTATTTTTATTTTGATAATCTGTTGAAATGCCCTTCCAATGGAGTGATTTATAAATTTATGCTTTAATTTAAATAATTTAAAATTTAAATTAATATATCCCATTTCTTTTAAAAGATAAGATAAGATGTTTATAATTAAAAATATATTATAAAGTAAAAATATTAAGGAGTTTAATTTAACGGTAAAAATGTTAATGATATCCCGCATTAAATATACATGTTCGAGTCGTGTAACATCCTAATTGATAAATTATTGTGTTTAGGGTATTACAACCAACAACTAATTTATAATTTAAAATATAAATAAAAATTAAAATAAAAATTAAAATTAGAGAAATTAAGAATAAAGTAATTTCAAATTTAGAAAATAATATAAAATCATCAATATCTTTTTCTTTTTTCTTTTCCAATATAACAATTAAAATAAAAATAAATTATTAATTTTAATAAATAAATAAAAAAAATAAAAAAATAAAATATTAATTATCAAATGTACTATATCTATTAGAAGTAAATATAAAAATAAAAATAAAATATTACTGTAAAATAAATATAAAATATTATTTATTAGTGAAGAATAACTATAATGTTTATTAACTATTATTTATTTAAATGTTTACTAGTAGTATTGTAATATTAAACAGTTAATAATTATATTTTAATTATAAATTTAAGTTATCTTCTGTTAATCAAACAGGGTATTAATAAAATCTCCTATAGCCCTAAATAATTATAGGTTAGGTCTAGTTATTATTAAAGATAAGAATAAATTATTAATTTATTCTTAAAGAAAGAATGAAATAAGATTAGGTATTTAGTACTATAATTTATAAACTAAGAGTAAATTATATAATTTACTACAATAAAGAGGACATTTAATTGTCATTAACTTACAATCTTTTAAATATATTATAAAACATTTATAATATTTATAATTCTTATTGAATTATTTATAAATAAAGGGATAAATTGAAACATTATTTAATATCTTAATATAACTTATACTCTCAATCTTGAGATCGTTGAGTATAAATTATTTATTTCTAGTTTTCTTATAAACTTCATATACAATTTCCTTTAAAGCATCACCAGGAGCTGAAGGTGTTATAGTATCAGATGAATCATCAGAACCAGCAGGGCTAGGTGCTCTTTCAGGATCAGATTCGGGATATCTTTCAGCCATTGTTTCAGCTAAATTAGAAGGACTACCAGATCCTTCTAGAACCGCATCATTAATAGTATCTAAAATTTGCGCCTTTATATTTAACGTTTTTCTTCTTTCATTAATTCTATCTTGTATTTTTCTACTTATCTTTTTAACATTTTTAGGTCTAGATTCAGTTTCTATTTGTGAAGCATCAACATTTTGAGTAGATGTAGAGCTACCATCTGTCGACGCTCCATCAAAATAGAAAAAATAAAAAATTCCAAACATAATAAGTAAACCAAGTAGATACAAAAAATATCTTTTTAAATTAAATTTAGATTTTTCATCTATTTCCATTGAAGACTCATTCTTTTCACTAAACGGATTAGTGTTTAAACTTTTTATATTTACTATATTATGTCACCAATTCATTCAATTTCCATAAAGTAATAAATATTGGAAATAAACTCATTGAGGAATATTAATAGTAAATAAATTAAATAAATTTAAGAATCATGTAACATCAAATCCTAAAATAGAATAGAACAAAGAAAGAATACCTAATTTAAATGGTCACAGAAATATTTTTTTTAATGTAACAATCGATCTGTAAATTAATACAGTAGAAGTGATTGTTAATAAATAAATCTTTTTAGGTTTCGTATCAATTAAAGATTTCCAATTAAAACCTTGAGGAAAAGATATTTGAGATAGTAAGGTGTTATTATTTAAATTATTTGTTAATAAATCTTTAAAAAATTTAAATAGCTCTCTAATAGATACAACTTTAAGTTGAACAATGAATGTATTAAGGATTAGTTTATAAGTATATCCACTAATTTTATCTAAATAGTATATAAACCCTATACCATAAGTTATTATATATTTAATTATTTTAATCATTTTTATTAAAAATTTCAAAGAAATCAGTTATTTTTTGATAAAATCAATCTATTATACCTAAACTTAAGTTATTTAAAGTATCGAAAATATATGAGAAATCAAATCCAAAATACTTTAAAATATAAAAAATAAAGGCAATTTTAAAGGGAATTAATAAAAATCTAAATAAACTTGTAGTAAATCTTTTAAACAAAGCAAATATAATAAGAATAAAGAAAAAACTTTCTCATTTATTGTCACTATCTGTTAATTTATTTTCATCCATTTTAGCAAATAAAATTCCTGAACTAATATCAGTTTCAGAAGGATCTGAAAAGATTGAACTGAATAATACAAACATTGATGGAATACTTATTAGTTTTTTAAATTCAGTTCTGTTCAGTAAAGCTAAAACTATTACTCAAAGTTGAGAAGGTGATAAATAAACAAAAAATTTATAAGTATAAGTAAATATTTTTTTATATAAACTAAATTTTATTTTAGGTAATAAGGCAGACTTCATTCTCCATCTTATTACTCTAAGTGCTATAAATTTTATCATTTTATAACTAATTTTTTAATGTGATTATTGTTTCAATAGGGAATTAATAAATTTTAATGTTTATTAATCCTTGAATTGACTATTGTCAATTGCCTTAACTTATAATATTATACGCAGATAACTTAACTATTAAGGCATACCTCTAAACTACTTATAATTATTAAATTATGTAGTATTAAAAAAATGGGATTGGTTTAAAGTTAGTATCATATTAGGTTTAAGAGAATTATTAATCAATAGTTTTTAATTTTAATTTATTTATAAAAATAAATATAAATAAAAATTAAAATAAATATTAAAATTAGAGAGATTAAGAAAAAGATAATTTCTAATTTAGAAAATAATATGGAATCATCATTATCTTTTTCTTTTTCTAAGATAGTATTTTCTTTAATAGAAGAGTTTAAAGTATTAATATTTTCAATAGGAAATAAGGGATGAATAATTATAGATTTAAAGTTAACGTCTGTAGTATTATAAATAGTTTTAACTTCTCCAGATAACCCCTGAATAACTATATTAGAATTAATTATATCAATATTTAAGGTTTTTCAATCAACATTAAAATTAGTTCTTTCTATTACTATTGATTCCCCGTTTAATAATTTTTTAAACGATTCATAGTTTAACCTTGAAGAAGCTACCCCGCTAGATTTAATGATTTCTTGATTATTAGAATCTATAATACAATATAATTTCTTTCTAATTAATATCCCTTCATTAATTTTGGACACTAACTTCATTTGTCCTAGACCTTTCCCTACCAGATTAAGAGGTAAAGGATAAGGTAATACAGCCGAATCCGTATCCGACATTACACAAGGATTTCCAGGTATGTTCTTATAGTCATTAATTAATATTCTAGCATAAGCAGCAATAGCTGAAGCTATATGAACCGCTGAAGGAACTGCTCTGGGTTTATTAAGTTCTGACTTTCTTAATTCGTCTTTACTATAAATTTTATTTTTATTTGATATTAAAGGATTTTTTTTGTACAACTTTCTAATATTATCTTTTATTTGACCTTTATACTTAACCATACACTTATTATCAGTTAACTAAAAGAGTAAAGAAATATTAGTATTTTTATCTAGATTTTCAATTTCAGATTTGTCTACGATTTTCATAACATTACCTATAGATTTCATGCCTAATCTCCCATAAAGAGAATTTAAAAATAATTTAGCAATGGATCTTTGAATCGGATCTTTACTATTTTTTTTTAATTCATAATGATCATTAACATAATTTTTAAATAAATCCTTACCTCTTTTGAACTGATAGCAATAATCAATGTCTATCTTATATCCATATTTAAGGGCGTATTTTATTTCTTCTGAAAATATTAATCTTTTAAACTTTCCTCTCGGACATGAACTCATTCTTCCAAAAGGATCTTTATTTTGAATAAATGGAACTCTTAATGAATTTTCATCAGGACAATAAATTTCTCCATAAACAAAACCAAATATTTTATTTAAATCTTTTTCTAATGATAGTATAGGTTCACCAACGGGCATGTCATTTAGCATAGCTTTAGAGTATTGACTATTTATATCATATAAATAACTTTTTGTTATTTTATTAATAAAAACATCTACGTTTCCTCCAAAGTAACTAGATCTAATTTCTTTTTCTAATTCTCCTTTAATCATTTTTAGTTCTGGTATTAAATTTTTTGGAATATAAGAAGAAGTATAAGTAGCCAGAGCTAAACCAGGTAGCGTTTTATACTTGGTAATATTTAATTGATATTTATTATAAATATTTTGTTTAAACTTTAGGACAACTTCTAGTAAACCTTCAGTATCTGATTTTAAGTATTTTAAAGTTTCTTTTTGTAAATCTCAATTACAGTTAGGAATCTTTAAGTATTCTTGATCTGAAATATTATTGAAATATTTTTTAGCTGGTTTGTCACCAATATAAAATAAAGATTTTTTATTAACAACTTTATATGGGAAAAGACCTTTTTGAGTTTTACAGTTAAAAGATTTTAATATATTCTCTAAATTTCCAGGTATTAATTGTAAGGAATCTAGTAAAGTTATCTTAATTTCTAAATATTTAATAGTTAAAGAAAGAATAGCGTTATCTTTTCATATAAGGATAACAGTAAAGCTATTAATTTTTGTTAAAGCTTTAATTATAAAAATAGAATCAAACCTTCCTAAATTGTGAACATAAAAAGTATAGCCGTCTAGATTTTTAGGATACATAAAAAGACGTCAGAAAAAATTATAAACAAAAGAATAACTTGTTTCACCAAGTTCAATGTAACTTAATTCAGTATTACCTTTAATTGAAAAACCAGCTGCATAAACTTGATGAAGTCCTGTACCTAGGTTAGCCCCGTAAGTTTCAAAGTCTAACGTTCCTATTTTATCATTTAACTTACTATCCTTTTTAGCTAGAGGAAATTTAAGACAAGTAAAACTTACTTCTACATTAATGAGATTATTAAATTTATCATAAGAGTATTTCTTATTGTTATAATCTCTAATAAATCCTGATTCTATTCTTGTGTCAAATCAAGAATTAATTGTCTCATTTTTTAGAGATAAATTATTTTTATCAAATTCTTTAATTAAAACTTTATTACATAATTGGCTATTTTCATTAAATTCAGTTGTTATTGTTGCCCATTCAAATTCATTAATCTTATAACCTATTAAGTTTTTATTTTTATCAAATATTGGATCTCCATAATCATTCATATAAATATTGACATATTCATAAGATTGAAGTTTAATTGCTTTTTCAGAATAAGTTTTATTATTAATTAATATCGAAGGGTTAGTGCTTGAGACTTCTTTTTCTATTTGTTTGTCCATTAAATTTGTAATTTTTGAAAAGTTTAAATTAAAGTCGTCAGCACTTAATCAAGGTCTACCCATTAAGAATAGATCAATATCAGAATCTTGTAGAGAGTAAATAAACAAAGCATCTAAAGTAGAATGAAGTATTCTTTTTGTTAATAAATTACTAGAAGTAAATCTGGTTATTTTAATTGACTTTGTAGTAGTAATAGATTTATATTGTCCGTCAGCATTTTCTAGTCTTAATACAGGTAAAATAGAATAGGTTATATTTTCTGGAATTTCTTTAAGATATTCCTTAACTTTAGGTTCAAATTGGTCAGATATCACTTCAATTAATAGTTCACTATCAGTGTTAATCGAAGATAAACTACCTAAACTATAAATTAAATTATAACCTAAATAACCTTCACCATGAATTTGTTTAAACTTTTTAATAGCTTGTTCTTTAATTAAGGAATGTTCTATTTCATTAGATTCATTTTCAATTAGAACATCTAAATTTTGATCGTCTAAGATATACCTGCTTTCCCCGTTAGGTGTAGAAGTACTATAACATCTACTTTTATCAGGTTCCGCATATAAATCTACATCTGACTCGGAGTTTTCTATATTATCTAAGTTATCAACATTCTCATTGAAAGTAGAAAAATGTCTACTTTGAGCAAAATTAAATTCTTTTCGTTTAAAAATATTATAAATATTATTATTTACATTTACATTTTCATTTTCTTTCTTCGAAGTAAAGTTTTCCAAATTGAATTCATTACTTATTACTTCGATCCATATCCCTAAGGAAGGGAAGAGAAATTAAATTTATTATAAATATTAAATAAAAATAAAACTAAATTATTATTAGTTAAAAGAATGAATAATAATCTTAAACTAATAAAATAGTAAGATGAAAATAAAATAAAATTAAATCCATAAACTTTTAAAGTAAAGGAAATAAAAATAATTAAAATAAAGTAATATAAATTAAATAAATTATATTTAAATAATAAATAAATTTTATCCTTGAAAATTGAAGAATAGGTTAAACTATTTTTATTATTATTCTTGCTACTATAAATAAAATTTAAGATTAATAAAATAATAAAAAAATAAAATTATAGTTAAAAAGATAGTATAAAGGGGGTTTAAATAAGCTTGTATATTTATAATAAGTTGCATTATACGTCTTGACTTGCTAGCTCCCAAGTTCGTCAAACCACTCTGAACTTACTCTTACAGTAAGTTATTCTTAGCATTATCTATATGAGGGCAAATGGGACGGTTTATGGTGGTTATCCTTCCTTGCTTAAAAAACCCAAATATTTTATTAGTTTATTTAACTTTGGGAAAATATTAATTCTAGTTACAAGTTAATAGTTTTTATCTATTACCATTTTAGAGTGGGAATTCTCATTATTAATAAATATTAATAAAATATTTCAATCTAATAAAACTTCTGTTTAAACTATACTATTCTAATAAAATATTTTATTTAATGATTATATAAAAGTAGTGAATAGTATAGCAGCATATGATTTACAAATCAATTTGTGTCATTACGTACACAAAGAATAATAAGTTTAATATTTAAGTTAATATTAAACAAAATAATAAAATAATTTATTCACCTATAAAGGCTATAGAAATTATATGACTTGCACATATAATTGTTAACGTAAGACGAAACCGTTAACAAGTTTTACATTAAACTAAATTTCTTTTATTATATTAATAATTTATATCGTAATAGGTTTTCCCTTAGAAAAGGTTAATAACTAGAATTTAATATACCACTCTGGTCTTATTTATTAAAGAAAAATGATCTGATCTTTAACTTTATTTATTATAGGATTCATAGGTTTTATATTAAACAGAAAAAATATAATTCTTATGTTAATTTCAATTGAAATTATGTTATTATCAATTACAATTTTAATTTTACTTAATTCTTTACATTTTGATGACAGTATTGGTCAAATATTTGGAATATTCATTATAGCTTTAGCCGGTGCCGAATCTGCTATTGGTTTAAGTATTTTAGTTGCTTATTATCGATTAAATGGACATATCTCCTTAACAAATTCCAAATATATGGAATAAGCTATAAAAATGTATTTAACTTTATTATTATTACCTTTACTAGGTTCTATTTTTTCTGGTTTTTTAGGTAGAAAATTAGGAATAACTGGATCTCATTTTATAACAATATTTTGTCTTATTTTAACTTCTATTTTAGCTACTTTCGCTTTTTATGAAGTAGCTCTTTGTTCAAACCCAGTTACAATATACTTAAGTAGTTGGATAGATTCTGAACTTTTAAATGTTTCTTGGGAGTTTATGTTTGATCAATTAACAGTAAGTATGCTTTTACCTGTTTTATATATTTCAACAGTTGTTCATATTTTTTCTGTTTCTTACATGAAAGGCGATCCCCATAATCAAAGATTCTTTTCTTATTTATCATTATTCACCTTTTTTATGATTATTTTGGTAACAGGAGGTAACTACCTAATCATGTTCATTGGTTGAACCCGGCCCTAGTATGTTTTAAATTAAAACTAAACTAGAAATATTATCATTTGCTGGAACACTTAAGTAAAGTAATCAGCAGGTATTAAAAGTTTTTTATGTTTTATAACCTCAGAGACAAAAAATAATACAATTTTAATAATATTACAAAAAATTGATGATAGTGTCCAATAAAATATTTTTCTTCGAAGAAAGATTTTAAAATTTTAAATAATTTATAATTATATTCATTAAGGATTTTTTTTTAATTTTTATTTCTTATGTTTGCTTTTCTCTTTTGTTAGTAAATTAATTTGCTTTGATGATAAATTAATTATCTTTAACGGTATTATTCCAGAAATAATTTCAATAAAAAAAGGGTTGGTAATAAATTGTCTAAACTTGAAAGATAATCTATTTTTTTAATTAAAATACAGAAAGAAATTCTTATAGGTACTATTTTAGGTGAAGCTAGTCTAGAAAGAATAATCTACCCATAATACAAGATTCAGATTTGATCAAACTTTCCCTATGCATGTTAACTATCTTATTTATTTATATAGTATTTTTTATAATTTAATAGGATCTGGACCTAAAGTTTAATTAGAAAACCTGAACCTAGAACTAAAAATATTTACTCTAGTATTGCTTTTAAAACTTATTCTTTACCTTGTTTAAATTATTTCTACGACTTATTTTATTTAAATGGAATTAAGATAATACCTAAAAATATAGCTGAATTATTAACACCTAAATCGTTAGCAATTTGGATTTGCGATGATGGAAGTAAAGATTCAAGTAATCAAACAATATTACTTACAAGATCTTACACTTTCAATGAAATTACTCTTTTACAAGAAGCAATTAAATTTAAATTAAATACCAAAATTTATGCAAAAGAAGAAGGTCAATGAGTAATATATATTCCTGTACAACAAACTATTAGTTTAAAAGAAATAGTTTTATCCTATATTCATTACTCTTTTTTTATATAAAATTTAACAAAATATAAATATAAAAATATGCTATAGCAAAAAATCTTTGATTAATTTATATTTATTTGTGGGAAGGAATTGGAATTGTATCCTTCTTATTAATCAATTTTTGATATACTAGATTAGCCGCTAATAAAGCAGCTATTTTAGCCTTTACTCAAAATAGAGTAGGTGATATGTGTTTAAGTTTAGGGTTTTTTGCTATGATTTTCTTATTTGGTACTTTGGATTTTGATACTATATTCAGTATTGCTCCCTATATGAATAGTTCAAGTATAACTATTATTAGTTTACTTCTATTATTAGGTGCTATGGCTAAATCTTCTCAAATATTTTTACACAATTGACTACCTGGAAGTATGGAAGGTCCTACTCCTGTTTCATCTTTAATTCACGCTGCTACTCTTGTTACTGCAGGTTTATATTTACTAATGAGATCTTCTCCTATTTTAGAATATAGCTCTACAGCTTTATTTATAATAACAATTATAGGATCTTTAACATCATTTTTTGCAGCCTCCACAGGTTTATTACAAAATGATATTAAAAGAATAATTGCTATGAGTACTATTAGTCAACTAGGTTATATGGTAATGGCAATTGGTCTACTTTTTAAACTAAGGCTTATTGTAAAAAATTTTACTAAATGCTAAAAAGGTATAATTTACTAATTAGCAAGTTAAACTAAAGATAGTTTAAACTTTAGAGACTTTACGTAAATAAAAATTTTATTAAACTTCAAAAAAAGCCAGAAAAGGCTAAATAATTATTAGAAAAAAAATTTAAATTTAAAGAAAAAGTCCTTTTGATTTATTATTCTAAAATTTTACCTTATGAAAAAATAATAATCTGAATAAGGTGAATTTGTAATTAAAAATATTTAAAATTAAACTAATAATAAGAGGTCTATACTATAATTATCAATAATGTATATTTTTATTAAATTCAAATTATAGTATAATAACTTTCTAAATTGAGTACAAATTTTTTTAGTTAATTTAAAATAATATTTCAAAATTTTCTTGTAATAATTTTAATTATTTTTGTTAACTTTTTTAAATTTTAATCTTACTTTATTCGCTCCGATCCCTTCCCTAGGCTTCGAATGGAAGGAAGTAAATTCTTTTTTTTTCCTTTCAATTTTTATTTAAAATTTTAGAATTGGATATTTCATATAAAAAAACTAAATCTAACTAAAAGGAATACTATTAGGAAAAGAGCTTATGTTTTGGATAAAGACAAAAAAGCTACTTCTAATAAAATTCCTTACTAGGTATTCAACAGACACATTTTTAATGAACTAAAGGTCTTTGGGATTTATGTTATGCTTAAGGATTAGTTTTAAAAGATCTTCATGTTATTGAAAGATCAAATAGGAAAAAATTTAACAAAAAATATTTATTAATTATTTACTCCTATTTCTTTTGCCTTTTAATAATGGTTGAAGGTTCTTGAGATAAGAGCTCTTCTCTTCGAAGACTTCTAGATAATTATTATTCAATTTTAAAATTTTACTTTATCTGAAACAACAATAATCTTCGAAGGCAAGAAATATTCTTAGAAAAGATTAATATATCTAGTTAATTACTAGAGGTAAACATTCGGACCCAAATAGAGGTTACATTTAAATTACCTAATAGAGATTTAGAAAAAGTGAGAGCTTTAACTAAAAATCATATTTATCCTTCTTTATTATAAAAAATAGGATTATAGTTATTTTTTATAATTTAAAACCAAAAATTTTTTAATTATTAAAAGAAAAACAGCTTAGTCAATATAATGTAGCTTTATTCCACTTGATGAATCACGCGTTCTTTAAAGCTTTATTATTCCTTTCAGCTGGAAGTATAATACACTCAATGGCTGATAACCAAGATCTTAGAAGATACGGTGGTTTAATTAATTTTTTACCTTTTACCTATACAGCTATTTTAATAGGTTCATTAAGTTTAATGGCGTTACCTTGGTTAACAGGATTTTATTCAAAAGATTTAATTCTTGAATTAGCTTTTGCTCAATATGAATTTAAAGGTTATTTAGCTTGAATTTTAGGTACAATAACAGCTATGTTTACAGCATTTTATTCTTTTAGATTAATTTCATTTACCTTTTTAGGTTACCCTAATTCATCAAGAAAAAATTATAATAATGTGCATGAAGCTGATATATATGTTATAATTCCTCTAGTTTTTTTATCTTTATTTAGTATATTTTTTGGATATTTTGCCAGTGATTTATATATAGGTGTAGGTTCTGATTTAATGGGTGCAAGTTTATTCCAACACCCTAATAATATTACTTTAGTTGAAGCCGAATTTAGTCTGCCTATTTTAATAAAATTATTACCAGCTATTTTAACAATTTTAGGAGCATTATCTGCAATTATATTATATCATAATTATTCTTTATTTTTATTTGAATTAACTGAAAATAAATTTGGTAGAAGTTTATATGTTTTCTTAAATGGTAAATATCTTTTAGATGTAATTTATAATAGATATATAATTAGATCAGGACTAAATTTAGGTTATACTTTAAGCAAAATACTAGATCGAGGTGTCTTTGAATTCTGTGGTCCTTTTGGTATAAGTTTACTTTTAAGTTCAATAAGTAATAATTTATCTAAATTAGATAATAGTTTAATTACAACTTATGTAATAAATATTATAATTAGTCTTTTTGTATTATTATTTATTTCTTATTTTATAAGTTTTAATTAATTTAAATTTAGTTATTCTTCCCTTGGTAAAATACTAAATAATTAATGTTCTTTATTGTTGCATAACTAAGGAATAGATCTCACAGCGTCCTTGTTATTTTAGAAAAAGGTAGAAAAATTTCAAAGTATTAATTTTATCCTTTGCTTGCTATAGCACTCAGCACTCAATTTTTATATATTTGTATGTGTGCTATAGCCAAAATGATGTTAAAGGATAATTTATTATTATATAATTAAATACAAAAATTTCAAAATAATCCCTATTTACAATTTAATAATTACAATTTAATAAAAAAAAATATTTACAATTTAATAGAAAAAAAATAAATCTCAAAATCTATTATTGAATCAAATTAATTTATAAATTTTACCAAAATAATAGTAGATTATAAATCTCTTAATTTTAATATTAATAACAGAATAAAATAATGAGCATCTTCGAAGACAAGAATTAAGAATCTTATTAACAATAAAGCGTATATTTATAATTATTATTATATTTTCTTTGTTATATTTTTTAATATTAAATTTAATAATAAGGTTCCATGTTTAAATTTATCAGTTTGGAATAACTTAAACATAAAAAACAAAATAAGTAATATAATAATCTTCGAACAAAATTTTTATTCGCTTCGTAGACTTCTAGACTTCGTAGACAAGAAATTTAATTACGTAAAATATAATTATAAAGTTTTAAATTTAATAATTTATAAATTAATAATAAAAAAAATAACTACTCGATGAAATTCATATAAAATTTGAAAATAACAAAATAAATCTTCCTTCCCTTCTTCGAAGCCCTAAGGAATAAAAAGTTTAGCCTATATAATATAAAAGCTAAGCTTGAAACTGTAGGACTTTTATAAATATCTACACCAAACTGCATATAAATCAATTTAGAAAATTCAAGTATAGCTTAATATAAAGTTCTACAATCTTGTTCACAATAATTGATGGTTTCTTTTTTTAAATCTCATTTTGTTAAATCTTTACCTTCCAATTTCATTGCATCTACTAATTGATAATATTCTTTTTCTGTTATTTTATCAAAAAACTTAAATTCAGGAAAAGAACCTAAATAATCATAATTAACACTTGATTCATTTACAAATCGATAAGGAAATGGTAATTTTTGTTCTAATTTACCTTCATTAAAAGCGAATGTTTTACCTAACTTTTCTAGTGATGTTGTTAATAATAAATAAGAATCTCTAAACTCTACATAATATTTATTTTCCTTCGACTTCGAAGAGATTGTTTTTTAAATTTTTATCAGCAATGTCAAAACCAACCCTTAAGTTTATTATACGTCCATCCCTTATTACAGGTTTAATGTTTTTACTCTCTACAACACTGCTGATTATTTTCATTAAAAATATTCCATCAAAATAAGAAAAATTGTGTAAATATACTCGATGTTTATTATATTTTCTTCTTAAGATAAATAAAACTGAAGCTTTTAACATTTCATTTGATGATGTATAATCTGTTATATAGAATGAATATGAAATTTTACCATCAAAAATTGAAACATAATAAGGTATTAATATTCCACCTATGCTTTTTGTTTCTAAGTCCATAGTTATAAAATTAGTTGAGAAACTTTTACTCATCGATAATTTAGTAAAATATTGTGCTTTCTTTCTTTCTTTCTTTTTTGTGATAATACTTTTTTACCATTTTCATAAACATATTGAGTATTATCTATAATTCTAAAAAAAGAATTTGGATAGTTTATATCATAAATAATATCTATGAAATTTAAGTGAATAAATTTAAATTTTTTATCTGTTACACTAACTCTATGAAGAATTATTTTTTTCCCTTTAAATCTAAATCCTCTAATTGAAATTATATAATTAAATAAATCTGTTGAATTAACTTCAGTCGTAATTAGTATCTTTGTTTCTTTAAGATTAAATTGATATGGGTATTCACCTTTAATAAATTTTATTTAACACCATTTTGATAACTCTTTAGTAAGCGGTAAATTTTTATCACTTATCTTTAATCTATTTTTATTTATTATCATGTTTTTTCTTCGAAGGAATGATCCTCAATTAATTCATTAAAGTTTTCTTTAAATAGTTTATGATTATTTAATATACTATCTTCATAGCATATATTATACGTTAATATTATATTATTAACGTAAAATGTAGTATAATTATCCTGAGATAAATATAATGATGAAATAAAATACGATAAAACATCATTAAAATTATCCTTTTTAAATAGTCTTACAGATCCTATTGATCTTATTTGATAACTTTCTTTTTCATTTAAATGTTCTTGTTAAAATTTTAGATTTAATTTCAACTGTAATTTAAATATTGTATCTGAACTTAACTTATTTACAATATCTCTTCAAAATAATAATAAAGTTAATCTCAATCTTTCTGATGTTAATTCTTCAATACAATATTTTTCGGATGTATGAATTAAATCTACTCACTTACCTCGATCTAAATAATTAGATTGAAAATCTGTTAAATTTTTACTCCATGATGAACTATATTTTATAGATGAATCCCAAACTCCTGACATTATTTCTTTATTAATCTTATCTAAAGATCTAATTTCATTTAATATCTTATCTAATTTTCTAAAGTAAATATCTTTATTTTTAAATTGTATTATTGAATTATTTAACATTTTATTCTTTTTTATATCTTTTTTTATATCTAGTAGGTAAAATTTATTTAATTACCAGTTATACCTAGGACTGATAAGCCTTTATTTGATTGAATTTTATAAAGATTAAATTTTATTTAAAAAGATGCTATTTTGAGTAGCTTTATCATAATCCCAAAATGATCCTAATGATTTTTCTATTAAGCTGTCATAGGAATCTTCAAAGTTTCTTAACTTATTTACATCTATTAAATATCATTTTAATCTTGTTAAAGGGAAGTAATTTATATCTAGTGGTTCCATTACTTTAATACATTGATATTTTATCTTAACTATTTTTTTATTTTCTATTAACTCTGATATTGAATTTATTTTGCTAATATCAGGTTTATTATATATCGAAAAATTATAATAATTTAATAATTCGTTATAAGTAAAAATGTGACCTTGATAGTTATATAAATATACTTCTGTTAAAAATAACTTTATTAACTGCTTAAATGTATAATATGTGTAAGAGTTTCCGCTGTAATTTTTATAAATGGATTTAAATAAGCTTATTTCTTCATCTAAGTAATTTGAATCATATCTTCCTTCAAGTTCATAATGAGTTAATATATCTTTTTTGTTAAATCATAAATATCTAATCCTTTTTGTTTTATTTTAAATACTATTGATATTGGAAAGTTGGAAATTAATTTTGGTGAAAGATTCATATAAAATAAGTCTATTAAAATATTGTTATACTTATTTTTATCTGAAGTTATACCCTCTGTTAAAGTAAATTTATTACACCCTAATGATTCATTAATGTAATCATGTGCTGTAATAAATTTGTATATTTCAAACTCAGTTAAGTTATACTTTTTATCGTATAATTGTGATATTTCTAAGTCTGTTAAAGTTTGTGATATTAATTTGTTGTTTATATTTTTTGATCTCATATAATTTGTATAATGTGTTGCTAAAATTGAGTTGTTAAGTGTAAAAATTGTTTTCATTTATTTGTTTTTTTTAATTGTTATTTTATATCTAGTTAGAGTTAAGTTCCCTTTAATTGCTACCTCTAAAATTAAACAAATCTAAAATAATTGTTAATATCTATAATTTAATTGTTATATTTATAATGTTATCTTAGAAGAAAGGGTAAATCGAGATTAAAATTTTAAAGATTAGTTAAATTTAATCCTTTAAAATTTTTCCTAATTTTTAAAGGATTAAATTTTACTATCTCTAAAAGTAACAAAAAAAATCTAAGGTTATTGTTATATTTATAATTTAATTGATATACTTTATAACTTAATATTAACTTAGAAGATAGGGAAATAGATAGAAAGATTTTTAAATAATTAAAATTTATTTAAAATTTATGAAAAATTGAAAAATTTTATCTCTCTAATAGGGTGTGTGCCGTTTTTAACAAGTTTTACCCCTGAAAACAAAGTTATAATAATTATAAAAAATTAATAAATTTAATAAAAAAAAAAACACATCTTAAAATTTTTACTATTTAATATTAAGGGGGAAAATTTAAATGAAAATTTTCGGTAGTATATGTTAATTTAAGGTTAAATTAACAGAGGTATTTTAAGTAGTTTAAAAAAAACTTACAATTTTAAATTTTACAACAAATTATTGCTTTTAAAAAAAATTCAAACCACATAAAAACATATTAAATCAATCCCAAAATACATAATAAAAAAATAAAATTCAAAAGTGTTCCTACCCCAAATTTTTAAATTAAACTTTTAAATGTTTTTCTTCGACTTCGAAGAGATTTTATTTTTTTATATTTATTTATTTATATTATTTTAATTAAAAAAAGGAAAATAAATTCTTTATTTATATTTTAATATAATAATTAAATTAAAAAAAAACCTCTTTCCTTAATTTTCATTTATATTAAAAGAAGATTAGAATTTTATTTTCATTTATATTAAAAGAAGATTAGAATTTTAAACTAATCATTTTTTTATTATAAAAAATTTAAAGTAAAATTTAGTTGAAGCAGTTTAATAAAAAATGTTTTATTAAATTAATCTTAAGAATAAAATAAAAGTTTTATAAGCATTAATTTGATATAGTCAAATGCTTTCTTTATAAAAAAATAAATTTCTTATTCTCTAAGAAAGTAAGAAAGAAGATGCTATTTTTGTTTATTCTTAAAATAGAAAATTAAAATTATCTTCGAAGTCGAAGAGAATGAAATTTAAATTTAAAATTAAGAGAACTAATATAATATTATATTATATTTTAAAATTTAATCTGTAGTATATTTTTATTTAATTATTTAAAGTTTTATTTTAATAGTCTTTTATTATTAAAAAATATAAAAATAGTTATTTGTTCATAAACAAAAAAATAATACAAATTTATAGTGAAAAACTATTTAAATATTATATTAAATATAATAAAATTTTATTATAACATTAAAAATAAAATAAGAATTATTATTTTTATAGTTTAATATTTAAAATCCTTAAATTATTTAAATAAAATAAGTTTAATAAAGTTTGTTTTTATAAATAATTTAAATAAATACAAAATTAATTAAAACTCTTGTCTTCGAAGCTTCGAAGATCGAATCGAAGAAAAAAATACAATTTGGTTATTACTATTATAAAATTTAAATGGATCTAAACAAAAAATTAAATAATTTAGAAAAAAACATTTTTATCGCCTTGGTAGCTTAGTTGGTTAAAGCACTATTGTGAAGTAATAGGAACGTCTGTTCGATTCAGTCCCGAGGCAAGTAATTTAATTTATTATACTAATTATAATAATATAAATTTAAGTTTAATATTATATAAACAGATGGTAAAATAATAATTCAATTATTTAAACAAAGATAATTAAATTGATTATCACTTTGAGTCTAAATATAAAATTTAAATAAAAATTTAATCTCCAACTCTCAATTATTATTATTCTAGTAGATAAATAATATTTATTAGAATATAATTAGAGATTGCTCTTTAAAATATATTAAAAAGAGCTTTAACATAATTAAATTAACAAAACTAAAATGAATTATAAATTAAATAATAAAGAAAATTTTTCTTGATTTGTTTCTGGTATCACGGATGGTGACGTAGGATTATTTTTCTGTCTTCGAACTCTTCGAACTCTTCGAAGCGAAAAGGAATAATAAAAAGTACAAATTTAGTAGGTTGAAGTGTTAGATTAATACATACTATTACAGCTGAAAATAATCAAGCAAATAATATAATGTTAAATAAAATAAACGAGTTTTTTCAAAATATTGGTAGAATTGTAATTGATAATTCTTCTAATGTTTTAAATTTAGAAATTCATGGACTTAATAATTGTTTAATAGTTAAAGATCAAAATTAAAATATCCTTTATTTATTTACAAATTAGTCTAATTTAAATTGTCTTCGAGCTTCGAAGCTTCGAAGGGTGTCATATTATAGATTTAATGTTAGATAAAAAACATTTAACTTGAGAAGGTTTATTACAAATTATTGCTTATAAATCACATTTTCCAAAAGGTTTATCTAATTTATTAATAAATTCTTTCCCAAATTATAAACCAGTTATTCTGCCTGATTATACACCTAATTTAAATATAATTAATATTAATTGGATCGCAGGTTTTATAAATAGTGATGGTGATTCTTTTTATATGTTTGTAAAAAAAAGAAACTCATGCATTAGGTGAAACTTGTATACCATCTATTATTATTATAATAATAATAGAAGTATAATAGTTTTAGAATATATTAAAACATTTTTTTTGGTTTGGTCAAATATATTATAGACCTGATAAAACATGTTAATATAAGGTAGGTTCTTTAACAAATAGTAATCTTCGAAGAAAGTTATTACAAAGTTTCAAGAAGGCCAATTATTAGGTGCTAAAGCTATTTACTAATCATAAATTTATTCAGGTATTTAAATTATTAATAAAAAGGAACATTTAACAACTAAAGAGGGTTTAAATAATTTAAATTTATTATCTTCTCGTATGAATTCTAAAAGAACTAAATTTGAACTATAAACTATTTTATTTAATTATTAATAAGGCTGATATTGTAATATCTATTTATAATATCTAACTTTAAAAGCCTATAATTAATATGTTTTAATTTTATATTTTAACATATTATTATTTTAAACTAAAATCACAATCTTCGAAGAAAATTGTAAAATAGGAAGAAGACAAAGAAAACAATTAAAGCTCCGTATATTAAAACTATAATATTTATTTTAATAAAAGTAGAGATAATATTATATTAACAAAACCAAAAAATTATATTTTTCTTGTCTTCGAAGCTTCGAAGATCGAATCGAAGAAAATTAAAAACAAAAAGAATACAAGTAAAATTATTGGTATAAATTTAAATTGAAAATTTTTAATATTTCTATAAAAGATTTTATAAAATATAAATATAGTATTTTCTTAAAAAGAAATTTTATTTTATTTTTATTTTTGTCATTTTTTCTTCGTCTGTTCGATTCAGTCTCAGGGCATAAACAAAATATAAAGTTAAGTTTTTTTAAATATTAAAATATTTTAATTAGTAATTTATTAATATTATATAAATTATGTAAATATAATATTACATATTGTGCTTTTTTCATTTTTTTCTATCTTAATAATAAAAAAAAAGAATATAATTTAATATAATACAGTATTTAAGGTAATAAAAAAGAGTATATAAGGTAATAAAAAAAAAGAACTTCGTATAAGGGTAGTATAATGATCTTCAAAATCATCTGTAGGTGTTCGAATCACCTAGTTCTTGAAAGTTATAACAGACTAATAAATTTAAAGTTAATTTAATTCATTCTATTTAATATTTTCATTTTTAAATTTAAATTAATGAAGTTTAAACAAAATTTTATAATTATTTTTTAGATTATTAAATTTTATAGATTAGATATCGTTTATTTTTAAAAAATAAAAAAAAGTGCATTAAATATATCAAAATTTTATATAAAATGCACATTTATTTTACATGTAAGCCCTTTTTCATATTTATTTGAGGTATTTTAAGGAGTTAGTTAGGAGATAACGTATTAATAAATTTTTAATATTTAGGTAACATTTTTATTTGTTAAATTACAGATAAAAATAGAAATTAGTTATAAATTGAGTAGATGGCTTTTTTCTACTAATGCGAAAGATATTGGTACACTTTATCTAATTTTTGCCATATTTTCTGGTATGTTAGGTACTGCTTTCTCTGTTCTTATAAGACTTGAATTATCTGCACCAGGTGTTCAATTCTTACAAGGAGATCACCAATTATTTAATGTTATAATTACTGCACATGCATTTTTAATGATTTTCTTTTTGGTTATGCCTGCTTTAGTAGGTGGATTCGGTAATTATTTAGTGCCTGTAATGGTAGGAGCCCCCGATATGGCATTCCCAAGATTAAATAATATTTCATTTTGATTATTACCACCTTCATTAATATTATTATTATTGAGTGCCTTAGTTGAACAAGGTGCTGGTACAGGATGGACGGTTTATCCTCCTTTAGCTGGAATTCAGTCTCATTCAGGTGGTTCTGTTGATTTGGCTATTTTCTCATTACACTTATCTGGTGTATCTAGTTTATTGGGTAAACAGTTTCAAACAAACAAATAGTACTCAAAGTTCTAGTATAAAAACTAAATATCAAACTATATGCTTAAAATTTTTATTTAGAAAAAATAATAAAATAAGCAAATATTAAACGATTCTTTAATATTTCAGAGACTTTACGTTTAATTGAGAAAAATTTTTAATATATCTTAAAATAAAAAGTCCAATTAGATAAAATTTTTAACTACCTGTTTACTGAATCTTATCAAGAGAATTTTTTTTATTCTAAATCAATTTAATTTTTTTAACTTTATCTTTTTTTTCTATACAAAATTCTACTATACCTAAAAGAAAGAAGTGAAATCAAATAGATAAATCTATATTTAAATTTACCGATTGTACTAGTTTAGTAACTTTCCCTACAGATTTAAGTAATACTTGAAATATAAATATTACTAAATATTTAAGAGATTTAACCTATTTAAATAAATTTACATTAGGAATTTTTATAGGTATTTTATTAGGAGATGCTAGTATCAGTATACAAAAAAAATGGAGTAAATCCAAGAATTAGATTTAAACAATCTATTAAAAATTTTCCTTTTTTTTGGACTGTATATATTTATTTATCACATTATGTTTCAGTTTTCCCTCCTCATTTTTAATTTTCTACTGTAAAAGATTTAAGTTAAGGTCAAATTTCTTTTGATACTAGAGCTTATCCTGTTTTTAAATTTTTATATGATTTATTTATTAAAAATAATAAAAATGGTCTATATCTAGCTGCTAAAAAGGCCTAATAGAAGGTTCTCCAGAATTCAAAGATTTCGTTTCTAAATTTATAGCCGATGAAATAAGTAAAATACCAGGTGGATCTTAATAATAAATTTAAATTTATTTAATAGAATAACCTTAAAGAAATATTAATCCCTACGTTTATAAATCCTTTAAAGTTTAAAACTCCTAGATAATCCTTCTAGTTAGTATTAAACTTTCTTGTCTTCGAAGCTTCGAAGATCGAATCGAAGAAAATAAAAAATTAACCCAACTCTTTGTTACTAAAATTTATCTATTCATTTTTTTTAAGGCTATTAATTTTATTAGTACTGTTTTAAATATGAGAGCTGGTGGGTTAAGTCTACATAAAATTAGTTTATTCTCATGGGCAATCTTTGTTACAGCTATTTTATTATTACTTGCATTGCCTGTTCTAGCTGGTGCTATCACTATGTTACTATGTGATAGAAACTTTAATACTAGTTTCTATGATCCTGCTGGAGGTGGTTCACTGCTTCCTAATTTCACTAAATACTAAAATATTTTAAAATATAAACAATTAGTAAGATTTTATAAAAAATCTTCAGAGAATACACGTGAAAAGTTTCATTAAATTTTGAAATTAAGATATATTCCAAAAATTTAATTTAATTTTATATTTCTATAGACAAAAAAATTAAAGTTAAAATTTATTCTTCACTTCGAAGACAGAAAAATTTAATTAATGCAAAATTTAAATTATTTTTATTAGTTTAGAGTTAATTTATTATTTATTTTAAATTTTATTTATTTTATTGACAATTTTCTAAATTACATAATTCTAATTTTAAATTCTTCGAAGAAATTTAAATATAAAAAAAAATAATTACGCTACATCCTCTGATAATATCCAAAATAAAGAATTATTAATAAATAAAAAAGATCCAAACTCAATAGAAGAAATTTTAGTAGGTATAATTTTAGGTGATGCTTGATTATAAAAGACAGGAGTAAGTGCTAGATTTAGATTTGAACAAAGTCATATTAGAACTGATTTTTTTATTCGATTCGAAGACTTCGAAGACAAGGAAGTGTTTAAGTATTTTTGTGTTTATTCTACAAATACCCCTAAATTAAGAGAGCGATTAGATAAAAGAACAAATAAAGTTTATAAAACTTGACATTTTCCACTTTATCTCTTCCTCTTTTTACTGAATATTAAAGTTTTGTTTTTATCTTCGAAGCTTCGAATAAAAATACCTTCGAAGAAAACAACAAATAATTCCTCTTCGCTTCGAAGACTTCGAAGAGTTCGAAGAGTTCGAAGAGTTCGAAGACAGAAAATATTGATGAAAAAATCACACCTGTTTCATTAGCTTATTGAATAATGTGTGATGGTTATAAAGCAAATAAAGGAGTTGCTTTAGCTACAAATAGTTTTTCTATTTCTGAAAATAAAATTTTAATTAATGCATTAAAACTTAAATTTAATTTAAGTCCTTGAATTATAAATGATCTTGGTTTACCTTCTATTTTTATTCCAAATTCAGACTTAAAAATTTTACTAAATTTAGTTTTGCCTTATATGCTTAGTAATTTATTATATAAAATTCATCTATAATTAAAATTTATAAACAAAAAAGAGGATGAAAGAAAAAATCAAATTTAAATTAAAATAATTAATTTGGGTGACCCTGTACTATACCAACATCTATTTTGATTTTTTGGTCACCCTGAAGTTTATATTCTAATTATTCCCGGGTTTGGTATTGTATCACATATAATTTCAACCTTCTCTGGAAAACCTATTTTTGGTTATCTTGGTATGGTCTACGCTATGTTCTCAATTGGTATTTTAGGATTTATAGTATGATCACACCATATGTATGCTGTTGGTCTTGATGTTGATACTAGAGCATACTTCACTGCAGCAACAATGGTAATTGCAGTTCCAACAGGTATTAAAATATTCAGCTGGTTAGCTACAGCTTACGGTGGATCACTAAGATATACTACTCCTATGTTGTATGTATTAGGATTCATTGCTCTATTCACTATTGGAGGGTTAACAGGAGTTGTATTAGCTAATGCATCAATGGATATTGCATTCCATGATACTTATTATGTAGTAGCCCATTTCCATTATGTATTATCAATGGGAGCTGTATTTGCACTATTTGGTGGTTTCTACTACTGAGCTCCAAAAATCATTGGAAAAACATACAATGATCTTTTAGGTAAAATACACTTCTGAAGTATGTTCATAGGAGTTAATATAACATTCTTCCCTCAACATTTTTTAGGTCTAGCTGGTATGCCTAGAAGAATACCTGATTATCCAGATTCATTTGCTGGATGAAATACAATATCTAGTTTCGGTTCAATTGTTTCAGTAGTAGCTACTGGATTATTTGTTTATATTGTTTATAATCTATTTGCAGATGGAAAAGAAGTTAATAGTAATCCTTGGCAAATTCCTTCTTACTTTACTTCTTTAGATCAATTTAAACAAACATCAAATTATTCTAATAGTTTAGAATGGGTAATTGGTACTCCAAGTCCCTTCCATGCATTTAACGATTTACCTGTTCAAACAGAATCTAACTAATTATAAAATTAAAATATTTTTTTTTATTATATATTTAAATTAGATTTGAATAAACAAACAATTAGAACTTTATAAATAATTATTTTAACTTATACTAAATTAAGTATTACAAATTTTCAATTATAACCCCTTTTTATTTCTTCCTCTTCTTCGAAGCCTAGGACCTGAGCGAAGATTTTTATTAAAAATGTTTTTTATTGTTAAAAATAATATCAATAAAAGAAGATAAATATTTCATTATCTATTTTTTTAATAAGTATTAAATTATAAAAGTATTAAATTTCTTCAAAAATTTCAATTTAATCTTTTTATTTTAAATTTTTATTAAAGGTTAAATATTAATTTTAAACCTTTAATAAAAAGGAATAATATTAGGCATTTAATTCATTACTTGTACAAACTGAATCTAATTAATCCTTTAATACTTAAACATATAAAAACTGTTTTCCTTTATATTAATTTAAAAAATAATAAAATCTATATTATTAAAATAAAGTCTTTAATAATAATATCTCTATTTTAAAAAATAAGGGTATATTTTTATTTACTTATATTATTCAATTATTATAGGTTTAAATTTAAGCGAATATTTTTTTCTGTCTTCCTTCCTTTCGTAGCCTAAGGATAGGCCTTCGAACCTTCGAAGATCGAAGCGAAGAATTTAAATTAAACAAAAATAATCAAAGTGTGCTATTTTTTTTTAACAAAAAAATTTAACTTAATTTATTATTGAATTAAAATTCAATTTAAAATTTTAGTATATTATAATTTTCTTCGAAGAAAAACCATTTCAAATCTAAAGCTATAACAAATTTTTTTCTTCGACTTCGAAGAGTTCGAAGAGTTCGAAGAGAATATTAGTTTTTAAATTTAAATCAAATAATTGAGTACATTTTCCTTATATTTAAAGTTACTTAAGTAACTGGTTTTTTTTCCAATTCCAAATAAATAGAAAATAAATAAATATTTTTCTTATTTATTTTTCTTATATTTATTAAATACTACATAATTAAATTTTAACACCTTTACTTAAAAAAAATAAATTTCATTTTCTTGTCTTCGAAGTCTTCGAACTCTTCGAAGTCTTCGAATCGAAGAAGTTTATATTAAATTTAATAGTTAATATTAATTATATTTTTTTAACTTAATATTTTATTTAATCTGTAATACAAAATTACTATAATTTTAAAATTTTATACTACAATAAGTATAAAAAATATCTTTCTTCGCTTCTAAGATTCGAAGCTTCGAAGACAGAAAAATTCTTGTGTTTATTTATAAATTAAGGCATTTAAAGATTAAGGTATTAATTTAAAAAGTAAATAGATACCTATTTTAAAACTTAAAATAGACTGAAAGTCAATATTAATTTAAATAAAAAAAACAGGCTATACTTTTTATTCTTTTATTTTTATTATGTTATTTCAAAGAATGAGTTATAGAATATAGATATTTAGTTATAGGTAAATTAAGTTGATTTAAATTTTAAGTATAAGTTTTACAGGTTTATAATAAAATTTATATACTTTAATTATAAGTAGTTTAGAGGTATGTGTAAATATATTAAAATTTCACTAATAAATTTAAATTAGTTTACACAAAAATATTTAATATTTTTCAATCCCCTTTTTTTTAAATAGTTTTTAAATTAAATTAACTATAAAAAGGTTTAAATTTATAAATAACAAGTCTATGATTTAAAATTAATAATAATGGTCTAAAAAATATAGAGGAATTTGCATACAACAAAAAAATTAGAAATTTTATAATTTAAATATAAAATTTTACTTTTTAACTAAGCTTTTAATTAAGCTAAGCTTAAATTTAAATAATGTACTTTTTTATTAAAAACAAATTCTCCTCTCGGGCCTATCGGGCCTATCGGGTCGTGTTATTTAAAATAATAAATCTTTATTTTCCCTTTTTTATTATTATTATAAAAGTAAGGAAAGCAGAATTTAATCCAAAAGGTGGAGCATTGATTTAATGTTTATTATAAATTTATAAAACCCCTTTTTTTTGTTTTGTGTTGGACTATAGCGTATATTTTTATTTTTAATAATTATTTTAAGTGTTTATTTTAATTTTATTATAATTTTTAATTTTATCAAATGCACCAATTAAGAAAATAAAAACAAAAAGAAAAGGGTACAGATTTAAACCTTTTAACTAATGATAACCTTAATTACAATTTTACCTTTGGTTGGTTCCTTTTTATTTATCAATATAAATGAAAAAGCTTCCATTAATTCTGATAAAGCAAGTTTTTCTTCTATTAATATTCAACAAAAAAATAATTCAATTATTAAACAAATAGGATTAAGTACTTCATTAATTGTGTTATTTTTAACTCTTTATATTTTTAGTCAAAGTTCTTTAATTTTGCCTAATTTCTCTAATGAATTAGAAGGTTTGACAAAATTAGTAAATATTTATCCTTACAGTGATAATAGCCTACAATTTGGAACACTTAATTCTTCTTCAATAAATCAATTAGAAAATATAGATAGTATTTCTTTATATTATATTTTACTTACCGCTTTTATTACACCTATTTGCCTATTATCTAATTGAAGAGATATTACATTTAAAAGAAAGTATTTTGTATTTTCTTTTTTATTATTAGAGACACTTCAAATTTCATTTTTTCTAGTAACTGATTTATTATTATTTTATATCTATTTTGAAAGCGTTTTAATACCTTTATTTATGGTTGTAGGTATATGAGGAGCAAGTAGAGCAAGAATAAGAGCATCATTTTTACTTTTCCTTTATACTTTAGCAGGTTCTCTACCTTTCCTACTTTCTATTTTATGAATAGGGTACAATTTCGGAACAACAGATTTCCTAATGCTTAGTTTATTTGAATTAAGTGTTGAAGCACAAGCTTGCTTATGGTTTGCTGCAATGCTTGCATTTTGTGTAAAAAGTCCAATTTATCCTTTCCATTTATGACTGTTCAGAGCCCATGCTGAAAGCCCTCTAGCTGGTTCAATACTTTTGGTAGGT
>Ga0193742_1000224_pt1 | contig 41646 bp, 33 predicted proteins | sample L2c1metaG_FD_165511 | JGI IMG/M metagenome (GOLD analysis project Ga0193742, IMG submission 165511) | Soil microbial communities from a riparian zone of the East river system, Colorado, United States - L2c1 | ecosystem: Environmental > Terrestrial > Soil > Riparian zone | place: USA: East River... | reverse complement strand
CTGTCGGCCTCTAGAAGGTCATGCAGCTAAGAGAGCAGAACCAATGGTAAAGCTGTGACCCGGACGACACATTCACGACACACAGAGACGCGGCGAGGGTTTTTTCGATTGCATCTGACGTCATTCAACGGCTAAGGGCAAAACGCATACTCGTTATGCCGGGTATAAAAGGGAGTTGGTAATGCGCATTTCGAAGTTTCTTGCGGCTGCAGCGGCAGTGTCGCTCGTCGCTACCCCACTGATAGCGCAGGGCTCGGCATCGAAGCTGTCGGTTGCTCGTGCAAGTGCTGCAACGCAGAACGCAAGCAATCAGGAAGAAGGCGGCAGCGGCGGCATTATTCTCGGTGTTGCTGCTGCGATCGCAGTGGGCCTGGGCATCTATGTTGCCGTCGACAATGGCGACGACGACGACCTGCCCACCAGCCCGTAACATTTCATCAGCCTTTGATGATTGAGAGAGGCGGCTCGCATGGCGAGCCGCCTTTTCTGTTTTCTGCGCTTTCGTCCGGTCGGATGCGCTGAGGCGTTGACGCTGGCAGACGTTGGTCAGCGCGATTCGCCAGACCTAAGTAGCGCCCCTCACGACGAAGTCCGGGTTATCGAAACCACGGTCCACTTTTCCATATGACAGATGCTCACCATCCAGTGTCTGAACGCATCCTCCAGCCGCCCGCACGATCGCATGGCCAGCTGCGGTGTCCCATTCCATCGTCCTGCCAAAACGCGGATAGAGATCGGCGCTGCCTTCCGCCACGCGACAGAATTTCAGGCTCGATCCCGCGGAAATCTTCTCGGCGACCCTGAATTGCTTTAGATATTCGTCGGCTTTGGATGTGCCGTGCGATCTGGATGCGATAACGGTCAATCCGTCACTCGGCGGTCGCCTTGCAGCAACCCCTGTCCGCGTGTCCGGCAGATCGTCGCCTGGCGGCACATCGCAGGCCCAGGCTCCGGCCGCGTCGGCAGCCCATAGACGCGAGAGTGCCGGCGCATAGACCACGCCCATGACGGGCGCTCCATCAACGATGATCGCGATGTTGACGGTGAACTCGCCCGATCGCGCCACGAATTCCTTGGTCCCGTCGAGCGGATCGACCAGCGCGAAGACGCGGCCGATTTCCGGGATGCGTCCCGCTGCGGCCTCCTCTTCGGCGATGACCGGCAAACCAGGCGCGATCTCGTGCAGCCGGGCCAGAATGATCGCCTCCGCCGCCCGGTCCGCTTCGGTCACGGGTGATTGGTCGGCCTTTTGCGTGACGGCGCAGCCATCGCGGTAAAAGCGGTCGATCACCGCGCCGGCCTCGATCGCAATCCTGGCCAGCGCCTCGCCGTTCAAGCCCGCGGGCAACTCGATCATATCACCGGGCTCCACGCGCCGAGGATATGATCGACGATCGACTCGGCCGCATCCTCAGGCGTCACCCGCATCGTATCGATCCGGATATCCGGCGCAGTAGGCGCCTCGTACGGGCTGTCGATGCCGGTGAAGTTGGCCAGCTTGCCGCTGCGGGCCTTGGCGTAGAGACCCTTCACGTCGCGGCGCTCGGCCACCTCGAGAGGCGTGTCGATGAAGATCTCGACGAAGTCTCCATCAGGCAGCATGCGGCGGACCATTTCGCGTTCGGCGCGGAACGGGCTGATGAAGGCGGTGAGCACGATCAGGCCGGCGTCGGTCATCAGCCTGGCGACCTCACCGACGCGGCGGATATTCTCCACCCGGTCGGCGTCGGTGAAGCCGAGATCGCGGTTGAGGCCGTGGCGGACATTGTCGCCGTCGAGCAGGAAGCTGTGCCGCCCCATCGCGTGCAGCTTCTTTTCGACGAGATTGGCAATGGTCGATTTGCCCGAACCCGACAGCCCGGTGAACCAGAGCAGGCGCGGCCGCTGGTTCTTCTGCCGTGCGTGCGCTTCGCGATCGATGTCGATCGCCTGCCAGTGGATGTTGTGCGCGCGGCGCAGCGCGAAGTTGATCATGCCGGCGCCGACCGTGGCGTTGGTCATCCGGTCGATCAGGATGAAACCGCCAAGATCGGGGGTTTCGGCATAGGGCGCAAAGGGGATCGGACGGTCGGTCGCGAGGTTGACCACGCCGATCGCGTTCAGCCCCAGGCTTTTGCTGGGCAGATGCGCCTGGGTGTTGACGTCGATCTCGTATTTGGGATCGGTGATCGAGGCGGGCACGGTGACCGCGCCGATTTTCAACAGATACGGCCGGCCGGGAAGCATGGCGTCGTCTGCCATCCAGACGAGCGTTGCTTCGAACTGATCGGCGACCTCGACCGGCGCCTCGGCGGCGCAGATCACGTCGCCGCGCGAGCAATCGACCTCGTCGGCCAGCGTGATCGTGACCGACTGGCCGGCGACGGCCTCGTCCAGATCCCCGTCCATCGCAACGATCCGCGCGACGGTGGAGGTCTTGCCCGATGGCAGGATGCGCACCGCGTCGCCCGGCCGGATGCTCCCGGCGGCAACCATGCCGGCGAATCCGCGGAAATCGAGATTGGGGCGGTTGACCCACTGGACCGGCAGCCGGAACGGCCCCGCCGCGAGCCGATCGACCTCCACCGGCACATCTTCCAGATGGCCGATCAGCGACGGACCGGAATACCAGGGCGTGTTCGCGGAAGCTGCGATGATGTTGTCCCCCGCGACGCCCGAAATCGGGATCGCGGTGAAGCCCTTGATGCCGATCGCGTCGGCGAAGGCGCGGTAATCGGCGACGATGCGGTCGAATACGCCTCGATCGTAATCGACCAGGTCCATCTTGTTCACCGCCACCACGATCTGGCGGATGCCCAGCAGGCGCACCAGCGTCGAATGCCGCCGCGTCTGGGTCAGCACGCCCTTGCGCGCATCTATCAGGATGACGGCGAGATCGGCGGTGGAGGCGCCGGTCACCATGTTGCGGGTATATTGTTCGTGGCCGGGCGTGTCGGCGACGACGAACTTGCGTTTCTCGGTCGTGAAGAAGCGATAGGCGACGTCGATGGTGATGCCCTGTTCGCGCTCGGCGGCGAGGCCATCGACCAGCAGCGCGAAATCGATCTCGCCACCGCGTGTGCCCACGACCTTCGAATCCGCGGCGAGTGACGCCAGCTGATCTTCGAAGATCATCTTCGAATCATACAGCAACCGCCCGATCAATGTGGATTTTCCGTCATCGACCGATCCGCAGGTGATGAAGCGCAGCATCGATTTGGCTTCGTGGCCCGCCAGATAGGCTTCGATGTCCTCGGCGATCAGCGTCTCGGTCTGGTAAGCGGGGGAGGCCATCAGAAATAACCCTCCTGCTTCTTCTTCTCCATGCTCGCAGCCTGATCGTGGTCGATCGCGCGGCCTTGGCGTTCGCTCGTCGTGGTCAGCAGCATCTCCTGGATGATTTCGGGAAGCGTTGCCGCCTCGCTTTCCACCGCGCCGGTCAAAGGGTAGCAACCGAGCGTGCGGAAACGGATCGATCGTTCGACCGGCACCTCGCCATCGCGCAGGCGGAAACGATCGTCATCGACCATCAGCAGCATGCCGTCGCGCTCCACCGTCGGGCGCGGCGCGGCGAAATAGAGCGGGACGATCTCGATCCCCTCGCGGCGGATATATTGCCAGATGTCGAGCTCGGTCCAGTTGCTGATCGGGAATACCCGGATGCTCTCGCCCTTGGCCTTGCGGGCATTGTAGAGCCGCCACAATTCGGGCCGCTGGTTCTTCGGATCCCAGCGGTGATTGGCCGATCGGAAGCTGAACATGCGCTCCTTGGCGCGGCTCTTTTCCTCGTCGCGCCGCGCGCCGCCAAACGCCGCATCGAAGCCGTATTTATCCAGCGCCTGCTTCAGCCCCTCTGTCTTCCACATATCTGTGTGAAGGCCGCCGTGATCGAATGGGTTGATGCCCTGCGCCTCTGCCTCCGGATTGCGATAGACGATCAGCTCCATACCGGCTTCGGCGGCCGCACGATCGCGAAGGTCGTACATCGCCTGGAACTTCCACGTCGTGTCGACATGCATCAGCGGAAATGGCGGCGGCGCCGGATAGAACGCCTTTTTCGCCAGATGCAGCATCACCGCCGAATCCTTGCCGATCGAATAGAGCATCACCGGCCTGGTCGCCTCGGCGGCAACCTCGCGCAGGATGTGGATGCTCTCGGCTTCGAGCCGGTCGAGATGAGTCAGGGACAAGGCGGCAAACCAATATTGTGACGGTAAGGCATGCCATGTCGGGGCTGGCGGGGCAAAAGCCCACCGGATTTATCTTGGGCGACGCGAACCTGCGGTTGCAGCGTCCATCGCCAGCGCCAGTGCGCCGAGCAAGCCGGATCGTTCACCAAGCCCCGGCGGACGGATCAGATCGGCAGGCTCGCCGAAATAGCCGCCGGCCATCACGTGATAGGCCCGCACGACATGGTCGAGCAGACCGGGCGTGCCCATCACCCCGCCGCCCAGCACGACGATATACGGCGACATGATCGCGACGACATTCTGCACCATCTGCGCCAGGTAATAAGCGACGATCGCGTGTGCCGGATGGTCGCCCGGCAATTCGGACAAGGACGCGCCCCAGCGCGCGATGATCGCCGGCCCGTTGGCCAGCCCCTCGGCGCAATCACCGTGGAACGGGCAGATGCCGGGAAAGACGAGATCGTCGGGATGACGCGAAACGCGAACATGCCCCATCTCCGGATGCCGCGCGCCGTGGATCGGCCGTCCGCCGACCACCCCGCCGCCGCCGATGCCCGTACCGACGGTGATATAGACCAGGCTGTCCGCCCCCTGTCCCGCGCCCCAGCGCGCCTCCGCGATCGCCGCGCCGTTGACGTCGGTATCGAAGCCGATCGGCACGCCAAAATCCGCCAGCGCACCCGCAATGTTCGCCCCGTTCCAGCCCGGCTTGGGGGTATCGACGATGCGCCCCCAGCGGGGATCGGCGTGGTCGAGTACGACGGGCCCGAAGCTGGCGATGCCGAACGCAGCGATGTCGTGCGCGGCGAACCAGGTACGCATCCGGCCGAGCGTTTCGTCGGGCGTGGTCGTGGGGATACGTTCGGTCGCGATCAACTCATTCGGGCCGCGCGCGATTCCCAGGACGAACTTGGTCCCGCCCGCCTCGACGCAGCCGTACAGCGGATCATCCATTCAGCCAGGTCCGGATCAGCAGAGCGACGATGCCCAGCGCCGTCACGCTAGCCGCCCATATCCCGACGAACCAGCCCAGCCGCTGCCATAACGGCCGCGCGCTCAATGATAGCCCTCATGCCCGGTCTTGCCGCGGAACACCCAATAGCTGAACACGGTATAGGCAAGGATCAGCGGGATCATGATCCCCGCGCCGATCAGCATGAAGACCTGGCTCTTCTCCGGCGCGGCGGCATCCCAGATGCTGATGCGGCCGGGCACGATGTCCGGCCAGATCGAAATGCCGAGGCCGATCATGCCCAGGAGGAAGAGGATCAGGGAGAGCAGGAAGGGCAGCCCGTCGCGCCCGCCGCGTATCCCGGTCCAGGCGAAATAGGCGCTGCCGACCACAAGCAACGGCATCGGCACCGTCGCCAGCAGGCCCGGAAAGACGAACCAGCGCTGCCAATATTGCCCCTCCAGGAACGGCGTCGCCGCGCTGACCGCGCCCAGCGCGATGACGGTTGCGGGCACCAGCCAGGTAGCGAAACGCCGCGCATCGTCGCGGGTGCCGCCATCGGTTTTCCACAGCAGGAAGGTCGCACCCAGCAGCGCATATCCGATCATGATCGCGATGCCGGTCAGCAGCGTGAACGGCGTCGCCCAGTCCCACCAGCCGCCGGCATAGGCGCGGCCCTCGACATCGATGCCCTGCAGCAGCGCGCCCAGTGTAACACCCTGCGCGAAGGCTGCCACCGCCGATCCGCCGGTGAAGGTGAAATCCCAGAACGCGCGGTGGCGCGGATCGCGCCAGCGGAACTCGAACGCCACCCCGCGGAACACCAGCCCCAGCAGCATCGCCATCAGCGGCGCGTAGAGCGCGGGCAGGATAACCGCATAGGCAAGCGGAAATGCCGCCATCAACCCGCCCCCGCCCAGCACCAGCCAGGTCTCGTTACCGTCCCACACCGGTGCGATCGCATTCATCGCGACGTCGCGCTCCTTGCCGACACGGAAGAAGGGGAACAGCATGCCGATGCCCAGATCGAACCCGTCGAGCACGACATAGGCGGCGACCGCGAAGGCGATGACGAACGCCCAGATGACCGTGAGGTCGGCGTTGACGGCGAGGTCCATCAGTTCGTCTCCGCCGGCTTGCCTTGGGCCGGACCGGGATTGATCCCGGCGGTGCGGATCGGCCCGTCCTCCTGATCCAGCACCCCGGTTTCGTGCGGGTGCGGCGGCTTGCCGGCGAGCTTGAGGATGTAGAGCGTGCCCGCTCCGAACACGAAGAAATAGACCACGACGAAGGCGATCAGCGACGCCGCCACCGCCGGCGCCGCCAGTGGCGACGCGCTGTCGGCGGTGAGCAACTGGCCATAGATGGTGTAGGGTTGCCGCCCAACCTCAGTCGTCACCCAGCCCGCCAGCACCGCGACGAAACCCGATGGCCCCATCAGGATCGCGGCGCGGTGCAGCCACAGCCAGTCGTACAGCTTCTTGCGCGCCCGGGCGAACAGGCTCCACAGCCCCAGCCCGAGCATCGCAAAGCCGATGCCGACCATGATGCGGAACGACCAGAAGATGATGCCAACGGGCGGCTCGCGGTCATCGGGGATCGTATCCAGCCCGGCGAGCGGCGCATTCAGATCGTGCTTCAGGATCAGCGACGAAGCCTTTGGAATCTCGATGGCGTAATCTACGCGCTTCTCGGCCGAATTGGGGATGCCGAACAGGATCAGCGGCGCGCCGTCGGCGTGGCTGTCATAATGCCCCTCCATCGCCATGATCTTCACCGGCTGATGCTCCAGCGTGTTCAGCCCGTGCATGTCGCCGGCGAATATCTGCACCGGCGCGACCAGGGCCGCCATCCACATTGCCATGCTGAACATCTTGCGAGCATGGGCATTGCCCTTGTCCTTCAGCAAATGCCACGCGCCGACCGCGCCCACCGCCAGCGCGGTGGTCAGATAGGCGGCGATCACGGTGTGGACCAGGCGATACGGAAAGCTGGGATTGAAGATGATGTCGATCCACGATCCCGCCGGCACGAATTGCCCCACCGAATTGATCGCAAAGCCCGTGGGGGTGTGCATCCAGCTGTTGACGCTCAGGATCCAGAAGGCGGAGATGAAGGTGCCGACCGCGACCATCAGCGTCGCGGCATAATGCAGCCCCTTCCCCACCTTGTTCATGCCGAACAGCATGACGCCCAGGAACCCGGCCTCCAGGAAAAAGGCGGTGAGCACCTCATAAGCCATCAGCGGCCCGATCACCGGCCCCGCCTTGTCGGAAAAGACCGACCAGTTGGTGCCGAACTGGTAGGACATGACGATGCCGGAGACGACGCCCATCGCGAAGGCGACGGCGAATATCTTCAGCCAGTATTTGAACAGATCGAGATACAGCGGCTTGCCGGTCTTCAGCCACAGGCCTTCCAGCACCGCCAGATAGCTCGCCAGCCCGATCGAAAAGGCCGGGAAGATGAAGTGGAAGCTCACCGTGAAGGCAAACTGGATACGCGCCAGAATCAACGCGTCCATCTGGTCGAACATGGCTTCGAACCTCGCTTGGCGAGGCCCTTACACCCAGCGCAAGGATGCGTGAAGCACAATTGCGGGTGGGGCGATTGCATCCTGTGCACCTGCGGCAGGCCGCACTGGCGAGACCAATCCCGCGCCTCTAAGGGGTGCAAAAGCAATGGAAGGACTTCGCCCAATGACGATCCTGGTAACCGGCGCCGCGGGCTTCATCGGCATGGGGGTCGCCCGCCATCTGCTCGAGCGCGGCGACACCGTGATCGGCATCGATGATTTCAACGCATATTACCCGGTCGAACTGAAGCGCGCGCGCGTGGCGGAACTCGACAGGATCGCGAGCGGGCGCTTCACCATGAAACAGGTGGATTTCGCCAACCATGAAGCGCTCGATCGCGCTCTCGAAAACGAGTCCGTCGATCGCATCATCCATCTCGGCGCGCAGCCGGGCGTGCGCTATTCGATCGAAAATCCGCGAGCCTATGCGCAATCCAATCTGATCGGGCACCTCAACCTTCTCGAATGCGCGCGTCAGCGCCGCGTCGGGCACATGGTCTATGCGTCCTCCTCATCGGTCTATGGCGGCAACGAGAAGCTGCCCTTCGGTGTCGATGACCGGGTGGATCATCCCGTCTCTCTCTATGCCGCGACGAAAAAGGCCGACGAGCTGATGAGCGAGGCCTATGCCGGGCTGTATCGCATTCCGCTGACCGGCTTGCGCTTCTTCACTGTCTACGGCCCATGGGGCCGGCCGGACATGGCGGTTTGGGGCTTTACCGAGGCGGTACTGGCGGACGTGCCGATCAAGGTGTTCAACCACGGCGATATGCTACGCGACTTCACCTATATCGACGATATCGTCGCAGGCGTCGCCGCGGCGCTCGATCATCCCCCGCACGACGACGGGGAAGCCAAGCCCGGCGGCAGCCGCACGCCGCACACGATCTACAATATCGGCAACAACCGGCCCGAACGGCTGGAACACCTGATCGACCTGATCGAGCAGGCCTGCGGGCGCAAGGCGATCCGCGAATATCACCCGATGCAGGCGGGCGACGTGCCCGCTACCTATGCCGATATCTCGGCGATCCACGCCGATTTCGGTTTCGCACCCCGGATATCGCTGGACGTTGGCGTCCCCCGGTTCGTCGAATGGTATCGTGATTATCGGGAAAGGCGCCCCGCCACGGCTTCGGCATAGTTCTGATACAATTGCCGTTTAGCGCAACGGCGAATCCCTGCCGAAAGCCAATCATGCGTATTGCCGCCCTGCTTCTTCTCTCTGTTTCCTGGCCCGCGCTCGCGCAGGTGCCGCCGCCTCAACCGCCCGCCAGCGAGGCCGAGGATATTGCGACCGAAATGGACGCGGAGGAGATGGGCGAGGACATCGTCGTCACCGGCCGCGGCAAGCCGATCGGATCGGTGATCGGCGATATCGAGCCCGAAGTGACACTGAATGCGCGCGACATTCGCGCGTATGGCGTCAGCAACCTCGCCGAACTGCTCGAGGAACTGGCGCCACTGACCGGCAGCATCCAGGGTAGCGGCGGCCAGCCGGTGACGCTGCTCGGCGGCCGCCGCATTTCGAGCTTCCGCGAAATCCGCGATCTGCCGCCCGAAGCGGTGCTGCGCGTAGATATCCTACCGGAGGAGGTCGCGCTCAAATACGGCTATCGCGCCGATCAGAAGGTCGTGAACTTCGTCCTGCGCCGCCGGTTCCAGGCGATAACAACCGAGCTCGAAACCCGCCAGGCGATCGCTGGCGGGCGGCAGAACTACGAGGCGGACGTCAATTACCTCCGTATCGCCAATGGCAGCCGGCTGAGCATCGACGGTGAGTATGAACGCAGCAACCCGCTGTTCGAGGATGAGCGCGATCTGATCGAGGCCGATCCCGACCGGACATTGCTGTCGGCATCGGATGCGGTGAAGCTCAACGGCACGTATAACCGCACCATCCTCGGCAACGTCTCCGCCACGCTCAGCGCCGAACTGGAGGGCGAGGACAGCCGCGCCGCGCTGGGCCGCGCGCTCGACGAATCGCAGCGCCTGCTGCGCGACGGCCGCACCCGCACCGGCAACCTCAATTATTCGCTGAACGGCGATCTGTCCGACTGGCAATGGTCGCTGGGCGGCGGTTACACCCGCGACTGGTCGACGACGCTGACCGATCGCGACATCGATAGCGGCGGCGTGCGCCGCGACCGCGCCGAATCGGTTGCGCAGACAATAGAAACCGAGGGCACCGCGAGCGGCGAGCTGTTCGAACTGCCGGCGGGCGCGGTCAACGCGACCTTCAAGGCCGGGTTCAACCTGCGCGACATCGCGAGCGAATCGACCCGCGACGGCGTGTTCACCGCGACCGACCTTTCGCGCGATCAAGGCAGCGGTCAGGCCAATGTGGATCTGCCGCTGTTGGACGACAGCGCGATCGGCACGCTTTCGGCCAACGCCAACGGCACCTTCGAGCAGCTATCCGACTTCGGCACGCTCACGACACTTGGCTACGGCATCAACTGGGAGCCGGTCGACGAGATCCGCCTGATCGCGTCGATGACGCATGAAGACGGCGCACCAACCATCCAGCAGCTGGGCAATCCCGTGCTCATCACCCCCAATGTCCGCGTGCTCGATGTGACCACCGGCCAGACTGTGGACGTGACGCGGATCGAAGGCGGCAATCCGGATCTGCTCGCCAATAACCGCCGGGTGATGAAGCTCGGGCTGACGGTAAAGCCGATTCCCGACACCGATCTGACGATCCTCGCCAACTATACCGACACGCGCATCGACAACCCGACCGCAAGCTTCCCCACCGCCACGCCCGAAATTGAGGCGGCGTTCCCCGACCGCTTCGTCCGCGACGATGACGGCACCCTGCTGCGCATCGACAGCCGCCCGGTCAATTTCGCGCGCAGCGAACAACGCCAGTTCCGCTGGGGCCTCAACTGGTCCGAAACGCTGGAAGCCCCGCCGCCCGCCGGCGCGGACGGCCAGCCGCTGACCCCCGAACAGGTCGAGGAACGGCGTAACACTCGCCGCGACGCGCGCCAGGCCGCGCGCGGTGCAGGTGGCGACGGCGCGGCGCGGCGCGGTCCTGGCGGCGGTGGCGGGCGCGGCTTTGGCGGTGGTGGCGGCGGCGGCGGCGGACGGCAGGGCCGCATCCAGCTGGGCATCTTCCACAATTGGCGGCTGCAGGACACGATCCTGATCCGTCCCGGCGTGCCTGAACTCGACCTGCTCGACGGATCGGCCACTGGCGGCCGCGGTGGCCAGTCGCGCCACGAAATCGAGGTGCGGGCGGGTTATAACCGCAATGGCCTGGGCGCTCGGCTAAACGTGGATTGGCAAAGCGGCACCAGCGTGCGCGCCGACCCGGCGAGCGGCGCGGCATCGCCACAGGATCTGACCTTCGGCGCGCTCGCCACGGTCAATCTGCGGCTGTTCGCCGATCTCGGTCAGCAGCGCAGCCTGGTCCGCTCGGTCCCGTTCTTCCAGGGATCGCGCGTCACGCTGGCGCTGGACAATCTGTTCGACCAGCGCCTCGACGTGCGCGACGCGAGCGGCGCCACCCCGATCGGCTACCAGCCCGACCTACTCGATCCGCTCGGCCGCTCGATCCGGCTGAGCTTCCGCAAGCTGTTCTTCTAGGTGATCGTCACGCCGCTATAGGGGCGAATCATGCGTTGTCGGCCGGCATCTCCGCATGAACCCCGGTTGTCGTCTGTGCGTCGTCCTCGTCGACCGGCTCGGCGTCTGAAGGAGCACGATTGCTCAGAACCGCTGCGAGGCGATCGCGATCGAGCGCATTCTCCCAGCGCGCCACCACGATCGCGGCGACGGCATTGCCCATGAAATTGGTCAGGCTGCGGCACTCGCTCATGAAACGATCGACGCCCAGGATCAGCGCCATCCCGGCGACCGGCACAGAAGGTACGATGGACAGGGTCGCGGCCAGCGTAATGAAGCCGGCGCCCGTTACGCCCGCCGCGCCCTTCGAACTCAGCATCGCAACGCCGAGCAGCGCGGCCTGTTCGCCCAGGCTCAGGTCGATTCCGGTCGCCTGTGCGATGAACAGCGCGGCGAGCGTCATGTAGATATTGGTACCGTCCAGATTGAACGAATAGCCGGTGGGCACGACCAGGCCGACCACCGCCTTGTCGCATCCCGCTCGTTCGAGCTTGCCGATCAGGCTTGGCAGAGCCGCCTCGGAGGAAGACGTGCCAAGCACCAGAAGAAGCTCCGCCTTGAGATAGGCGATCAATCGAAAGATCGAAAATCCGTGCAACCGGGCGACGGCGCCGAGAACGACCAGCACGAACAGCAACGACGTCAGATAGAATGTCGCCACCAGCGCGCCGAGATTGACCAGGCTGCCCAGGCCGTATTTGCCGATCGTGAAGGCAATCGCCCCGAACGCACCGATCGGCGCGGCGCGCATCAGGATGCCGACCAGCCGGAACACGACGAGCATCACCCGGTCGAGCATCTCCAGCACCGGCTTCGCAGGCGCACCCACCAGGCTGAGCGCGATGCCGAAGACGATCGCCACGAACAGCGTCTGAAGGATGGAACCATCGGTCAATGCCGAGACCATCGTCGTGGGGATGATGGCGAGCACGAAATCGACGAGGCTCTGCTCTTCGGCCTTGTGCGCATAATCGGCGATCGCGCCACTATCGAGCGTCGCCAGATCGACGTTCATCCCGGCGCCGGGTTGAACGACGTTGGCAACCACCAGTCCGATGATCAATGCCAGCGTCGAGAAGACGAAGAAATAGGCAAGCGCCTTGCCCGCGACGCGGCCGACCGAGGTGAGTTCCTTCATACCGGCGATGCCGCTCACCACGGTCAGGAAGATCACCGGCGCAATGACCATCTTCACCAGCTTGATGAAACCATCGCCCAGCGGCTTCAGCGCCGCGCCGGTTTCCGGCCAGATATATCCGACCGTTGCGCCGAGCGCGATCGCAACGATCACCTGGACGTAAAGATGGGTGTAGAGCGGTCGGCGCTCGGTCGGCAATGGACCCAGATTGGCCGTCGACAGATTGGCCACAGTCTTCTCCCTAAATGGTAAGCGGCATCGCCAGGCTATTCGAGCGTCCGATACGGGCCATGGTCAAGCCAGTCGCCGGTATCGGCTTGCAGGAACCGCAAGAAGGACGCCGTGGCCGCAGTGGGCTGTTGATGGGAATAGGCCATGATCTGGCGCTCGAGGGACGAACGCGGCGATGCGTCGCTTGCCAATAACGGAACGATCCTCGTCCCAGGTTGCGGCATGGCCTCGCCGATGCCGATCGCCGTCATATCCCTGGCCACTACCTGTGCGATCCGCCTGCCGACCCGGCCCGGATCGCGTACCTTCCAATCCTCGCCGATCTCCGTCGTGCGGTCCCAAGCGAGCTGGGTTGCGCCTTCCAGCAATGCGGTCCGGAGAAAGCGGCCCGTTCCACTTTCGATGTCGGGGATGACCAGCCGCACGGATCGCGTCGCTAGCGGGCCGGTCGCGCCCAGATCGCCCCAGACGGGCGGGCGCGATCCCGGCCGGAAAAGCGCCACCAATCGTTCGACGCTGATCGATTGAAGGGGATTCGCCTGATGCACCCGCACCGCCAGCGTCGGCGAGTGCCCGGGCGCCGATATGCCGCCGCGCATGATCGCGCGCGATGCGGGCGGACGCAGATAGACCCATTCATAGGCCTTCAATTCGGGCTCGGTCGCGGTCCTGCCGATGACCGAAACATCGGCCGCCCCGGTATAGAGCAGGGTCATGGCCACATCGCTTCCGGCTGCCTCGATCCGCACCCGCAGCGCCGGATTGACGCGTTCGAACGCCGCGGCAGCGGTGCGCACTGTCGGCGCCAGCGCCGGGCTGGTCGCGACCACGATCTCGCCGATAGGCATCGTCCGTACCGGGGGTGGCAATTGCGCCAATGCGGGCGCGCCGGCCACAAGCGCCGCCAGGGTGAGGAGCAGCCGCATCATTGCAGCTTCGTCCTCTCGCGCGCGGCCGTTGCGGCGCTGATTGGCAAATAGCCGCTCTCCTCGACCATCGCGGTCTGTCCTTCGCGGCTCAGCACGAACCTCAGAAGCTCGCGCTCGGCGGCGCGCATCGGCTTGCCCGGCGCGCGATCGACATAGGCGGGGATGATCCGCACCAGCGGATAGCGCCGGTCGATTATTGTCGCGGTGCTGGCCGCCACGAAGGGACCCTTGGCCGTCCAGGCCAGCGGCAGCGCGCGCACGCCCGGTGTCGCATAGCGCAGATTGGAGATCCCGATGCCGTACCGATCTGCGGCGATGGCATCGACGATCTGCTGGCCGTGATCATATTGCGATCCATCGGCGCGCTTTTCGTGAACATATTCGCGCGTCGCCGGATTCCAGCGGTGGCTGTCGCACAGCACCCGCTCCCGAAAGAACAGCGAAAAATCGATGTCGGTCTTCCACGAATAGGGCGTAATCGGCTTGTCGGTCCAATCTCCCGTCAGGCCCAGCCCACCCCAGGTCCGCACGTTGCCAGAGGCACAGCGATGTTCGTCCCCGAACACCTGCTCCAATTGCGCACGCGACAGCTTGGCCAGCGGGTTGTCGCGATGGACGAAAATCATATGGGCATAGTCGAAGAAATTGACGTCGACGCTGCCGTTGGCAATCTCGATCATCGTCGGCTTATAGCCTCGCGCCCGCTCGAACATGCGCGCGGCGTCGGGGCTGATCTCCTCGCCAAGAATTGCGAGCGTACCGGCACCCGTGGCGACCGCGCCGATCGCCGAGGCCGTGCCGTACATCCGGTAGTCGAGGCGGACGCCCGGGTGATGTCGCTGGAATTCGGCGAACCAGCGCTTCACCAGCACACCCATGAAATCGCGCTTGAAACTGCCATGTCCCCACAGGCTGATCGTACCCGAGGCCTGTCCGGTTGGCCGATATGGCGGCAGCGCCGCGAGCGTTCGCATAACAACAGGATCTGTGACCGGCGTCGCCGATCCCGCCGCTGCGGGCATCAGCACCACGCCAAGTGCCAACAAGAGGGTGATCAGCCGGGTCAATCACTCTCTCCCAATATCCGAGCCTGCGCCACCGCGTTTGCGCGATCGAGCGGCAGATAGCCGCGATCGGCGGCGAGCAGCGCTTGTCCCTCAGCGCTAAGCACGAACTGCAGGAAATCGGCAATGCGCGGATCGAGCGGACTCCCCGGCTTGCGATCGACAAAGGCATAGGCGCGGCGCGCGAGCGGATAGCGGCGGGCGACGATCTCGGCCTCGGTCGGCAATGCAGCATCATCACCTGCGCCGATCGCGACCAGCTTCAGCCCGTGCCGCGTCTGCGCCGGATTGGCGATGGCGAGCGCGAAGGGGTCGCGCGCCGCAGCCTCCCCTACCCGGTCGGACGCATCGACGTGCGTGCCGTCCAACCGCCGCGCATCGGCGAACTCGGCTACCCGGTCCCAACACATGCGCCGGCCCTTGCGGGTGACGACCTGCTGAAAATACAGGCCGGTGCGGCTGGCCATGTCGTAGCCATAGATCTTGACCGGCTTGTCGGCCCACGCCCCCGTCAGCCCCAGTTCCCCCCAGGTGCGTGCGACATTGGACCGTCCGCAATTGACCGTGGAATCGAGCTGATCGAGGGTCAGCCGCTTCAGCGGATTGCTGGAGGACACCAGGATGGCAATCGCGTCCGATTTGCCCGGGGTCGATACGCTGCCGCTGGCGACCTCGATGCGCGTGAAGTTGCGCTCCATCGTCCGCGTAAAGCCGTTGTCGTCGACGATGTCGTTGGTCCGGCCCATCAGCGCGATGTCCGCCTGGCCGCCGTACAGGCCAGGGATCGCCGTTCCCGACCCCTTCATCACGATCTCGAAATTGGCGTCGGGGTGACGCGATCGATAGGCCTCTGTCCAGCGTTCGGCGATGCCGCGCATGGCCGGGGGCCCCCATATGCGGATGGGCGGCGGCGTCGATTGCAATACCAGCGCCGAGGCCGACGCGGCAACCACGATCAGCAAGATCAAGATCGCCCGTTTCATCCCAGTATCCGCCGCTGTTCGTCGATCGCCGTAGGCGAGAGAGGGAGGTAACGCCCATCCTGGTTAACCAGTTGCTGTCCTTCGCGGCTGAGCACGAAGCGCAGGAATTCGGTCACCAGCGCCGGCACACGGCCATCGGGTGGGCGATCGATCACCGCGGGCAGCGTGCGGGTCAGCGGATAGCTTTGTTCGATCAGTGTTGCCTTGGTCGCCTGCACGAACGGTCCGGCGGCAGTGATCGCGAGCGCAAGCGGCTTCACCGCCGGCCCGGCATAGCGGATGTTCGACACCGCGATCCCGGCCGTATCGGTAACCAGCGCATCGAGGATTTGCTGGCCGTGATCGTAGATCGTCCCGTCGGGATTGTTGATATGTGCGTATTCGCGCAGCGCAGGGTTCCAGCGATGGCTGCCCAGCAGCACCGCGTTGCGCAGATAGAAACCGAAGCTGTCGTCGATCGCCCAGCTATGAGGATTGATGTCGCGTTGCGCCCAGGCGCCGGAGAGGCCCAGTTCGCCCCAGCGCCGGATCACGCGCTCGCCACGGCGGTGCTCGGTTCCCAGGATCGCATCGAGTTCGATCAGGGTGATCCGGTCGATCGGATTGTCGCGATGAACGAAAACCTGTTGCGCATAATCAAAATTGCGGATGTCGACGCTTCCCGTCATCAACTGGATGCCGGTCGGCGGATAGCCCTTGAACTGTTCGAACGCCGCGGCCGCGTCGGGCAGGATTTCCTCGCCCAGCAGCGCCATGTCGCCCAGCCCGTTGAACAGCGCGGGAATGCCGGAGGACGTGCCGTACATATGGTAATCGAGGCGGGCGCCGGCGTGAAACCGGGCAAAGCCATCGTTCCACAGATCGATCAGATGGTGCATCCAGGGTAGCTTGCGGTTGCCGTGACCCCACAGGCGGATCGCGCCGGAGACCGCCATGCGCGGACGATAACGCGGAATCTCGACGACCGTGCGCGCCTCGATGCTGCCGGGTCGTGCCGGCCGTGGATCGATCTTCTGGATCGCCGGGGTCAGCCGTTGAGCACCCGACGGATGGGCTGTCATCGCCAACGCACCGCCGACAAAGGCGCGGCGTCCGATCATCGGGCACGCGCGCTGGCGAAGGAGCGCCGTCGCCGCATCCGTATCCAGCTGATCACGCCAGTGACGGCAAATACCGGAAGCGACAGTCCGGCGAGCATGACGAGCAACCGTCCGGCGACACCGGCCACGTCGCCGGTATGGATCGAATAGATCGCGTCGGTCACGCGATTGGCCAACGGGCCGCGCGCCGAATCATAGACATCGCGCACGGCGCCGGAGCGCGGATCGATGGCGATGGTGGAGGTGCCCGCCCAGCGCCGTGCATCGTCGCGTTGCAGCAGGCGAAACAGATAGACCGGCGATTTGGCGGTCGGCAGTACCAGCCGCACCAGGGTGGCTCCCGGAAAATGCTGCCGTGCGACGTCATAGGCCTGCTCCGCGGTCAGCATGACGTCCGGCGCAGCAACCTGTGCCTTGGGCTTGTACGGCATTTGATAGCCGGCCGTCGCCGTCAGCATGGACCGAAGTTGCGGCGCGAAGGCCAGGTAGATTCCGCATGTGACCATTACGAGCAAGGCCGGCGCGGCAAGCGTCCCGAGCAGGCGGTGCCAGCCGACCAGCCGCTGCCGTGCGCTCGTCAGCCTGGTCATCCTGAAGGCGTCGCGCCATTTGCCGATCCAGCCGACATTCCAGAAGCCGATCAGGATCGTGGTGAGCAGGAACAGCCCTGAAGTGCCGACCAGCAACATGCCCGCCTCACCGACCAGCAACGTTTCGTGGAGGCGCAGCAGCCATCCCCAGCTGGCGCCGCCCGAGGGCAGCATCGCCGCCGGGTCACGGCGGTCGACAACCACACCGCTGCGCCCGTCGATGACGGCTATCTGGTCGCTGTTCTCAACAGGGTAATAGGCGAGAAGCAGCAGCGGATCGGGGCCGAAGGTCTCCAGCCGCGTCACTTTCGCGCCTGTCGCCTTGTTGGCGCGGACGATGACCGTGTCCAGCGGCAGCGGCGCGGCAGCCCCGGCCGGTGCTAGCCAAGCGGCCTGGATGTCGCGATTGAAGACGAGCATGGCACCCGACAAGCCCTGCAACGACCAGAAGAATCCGAGGATGATGCCGAGCCAGAGGTGGACGCGCAGCAACCGCGTCTTCAGGTGACGACCCCGCATCATTGCGCGTCGACCTTCGCCAGTTCGGCGCGCGCGGCCGCGGGCGTCAACGGCAGATACTTGCCGTCGTCCTGAATCGCCTGCTGCCCTTCGCGGCTGAGGATGTAGCGCAGGAACTCGCGCGATTTGGCATCGATCGGCTGGCCCTTTACGCGCTTGACGTAATAATAGACGTCGCGGTTGAGCGGATAGGTCCGCGCTTGCACCGTCTCCAGCGTCAGCGGCACCGCCGGCCCGCCGTCCTTCGACAGCGCCAGCGCTTTGGTGGACTCATTGAGGAACGGGATGCCGGTATAGCCGATACCGTATTTGTCCTCGGCCAGCGCATTCATGATCAACTCGCCGCCGGCGGTCAGCGATCCGTCCGCCTTCAATCCGGCAACGTTGGAAAAAGCACGCAGCTGCTCGTTCCACTTGGAAGAGCCCTTCAGCACCTTCTTGTCGATCTCGTCCTGGAAGTGATATTTGGCGTTATAGCCATAGACGTTGATCGGCTTGTCGGCCCATTCGCCCGTGAGGCCCATCTGTCCCCAGGTGCGAATGTTCTTGTCCGCCCCACGCGCCCAGTCGGTGCGCCAGGTCAGTCCGTCCCACCCGCCATCGCGTTGCGATCCGAAGATGCCGTCGAGCTGATCGAGCGAGAGCTGCGCCAGCGGATTGTCCTTGTGGACGTAAACGCCCAGCGCGAACGTCCAGCCGCGCACGTTGAAGCTGCCGGTCGCGACGACGATCTCCACCGCCTCGACATTGCTGACCCCATCCTCGCCGCCACCGGCGCCGCCCTCGCGTTCGAAGCCCTTGAGCTCGTCCCAAAGCGCCTGACGTCCCATCGGCGCGAGATCGGCGACCCCGGCGATCAGTCCCGGAAAGGCGACGGCGGAGGACGACAGATTATCAGCGAAGGTCACGTTCGGATGATGCTTGCGAAACCCGGCCTCCCAGATGTCGACCAGCCCCGAATCCTTAATGTAGTTGTTGCCCCACTGACGGATCGTACCCGACACCTTCGCCTTGGGCGCGTAGGCGGGAATGCCCGACAGATCGAACTTCGGCTCGTAGAATTTCTTGACCTTGCGTGTCTGCGTGCCGATCGCGCGCGCTTTCGACAGCGCGTCGGCGTCGCGGGTGGGCGTGGTCTGCGCGAGCGCCGGCATGGCGATCGCGAGCAGCGGAATGATCGCGAGCGCTCTCATCCGCCTTCCCCCCGCGATGCGGCGCCGAGCTTCTCGATCTCGATGAGCTGCGCGCGCGCTGCTTCCGCCGTCAACGGCAGATATTTGCCATCCTTCATCACCAGTTCCTGCCCTTGTCGGCTGACGGCGAAGCGCAAATATTCGGCGATCAGTGGGTCCAGCTTCTCGCCCGGCTTGCGGTTGGCATAGAAATAGACCTCGCGGGTCAGCGGATACTGGCGGGCCTGCACTGTCTCCAGCGTGGGCATATGGTACGGCCCAGCCGCGGTCTTCGCCAGCGGCACCGTCTTGACGTTGGGCTTTCCGGCATAGAGCATCGCCGTATAGGTGATGGCGTATTTATCCTTGCCGAGATCCTCCATCATCTGGTCGCCGGCGTTCCACAGTTTGCCATAGTCGCCATCGCTTGCGCGCACCTTGTTGCTGTATTCGGTCAACGTCTCGTTCCACTTGTAGCCGCCGCCGAACACCTTCTCGGCAAAGTCGCGCGGGAAATGAAAATTGAGCGTGTAGGCAAGCACCTTGATCGGCTTGTCGGCCCACTCGCCGGTCAGCCCCAGCTGCCCCCAGGTGCGGATGTTCTTCTCCGGCCCGCGCGCGGCGCTTTCGTCCCAGCTGTTGAGGTTCCAGCCGCCATCGCGCTGGGCGCCAAAGATGCCGTCCAGCTGCTCGATGGTCAGCTTGGACAGCGGATTGTCCTTGTGGACGAACGGCACCAGCGCGAACGACCAGCCCGACACGTCGTACGATCCCGTGGCCATCATGATCTCGGCGGGCAGCGAGCCCATCACGCGCTGATAGGCCTGCAGTTCCTCCCAACTCGGCCGCCGTCCCATCGGCGCGAGATCGGCTTGCTTGGTGTATAGCCCGGCCATGCCGATGAAGGTGCTCTCCAGCTTGTTCTGGAAGCGCACATTCGGGTGATGCTTGCGGAAGGCCTCCTCGAAATAGTCTTCCAGCGGGCTATCGGCGAGGTAGTTCGATCCCCATTGGCGGATCACGCCCGTCATCGGCGCGGCCGGCTTATAGTCGGGTAGGCCCGACAGATCGAACACCCTGGTATAGGCGCGGCGATGCCCCTTGGTTTTGAGCGCGTCAGCGCGCGCCTTTTGCAGATCGAGCGAGTTCATCGAGCCGACCGGCGCCTGTTGCGCCTCCGCGGCAGTCGGCGCAAGCAGCGCCAGCGGCATCAGGCAGGCAAGACGCTTCATTCTGCCGGCTCCAGCTTGGCGAGTTGCGCCTTGACGACTTCGGCGGTGAGCGGGGTGTAGCGGCCCTCGCGCTGGATCTGCTCCTGCCCCTGCCGGCTCAACACGAAGCGCAGGAACTCCTCGACCTTCGGCTCCATCCGCTTGCCCGGCGCCTTGTTGGCGTAGAAGAAGATCTCGTTGATCAGCGGGTAGCTGCGGTCGCGTACCGTCTCGAGCGTGCGCTCGACATACGCGCCACCGTCGAAACCCTGCACCTTCAGCTCGCGCAGGTTCGGCCCTAGCGTCAGCGGCGACGCGATGCACATCGACAGCGGATCATTCTCGGCCGCTTCCTTGACCTGCTTGCTCCACGAATTGATCGTACCCTCGGGCGTCGCGTAGTTGGCGAAGGCCCGGTAGCCCTCGACCCACTGGTCGCTGCCGCGCAGCACCAGATTCTGGAACACGACCTGGATATTCGCACGCGGGCTCTGGCCGCACGGGTGGATCGGCTTGTTCGCCCATTCGCCGGTCAGGCCGAGCTGGCCCCAGGTGCGAATATTGTCCTCCGGCCCACGCGTGTATGGATATTCGTTGCGCCAGGTGCTGCCGTCATAGCCGCCGTTGCGCGCGCCGCCGAACACGCCGTCCAGCTGGTTCATGCCGATCTGCGTCAGCGGATTGTCCTTGTGGACCAGGATGATGAAGCCCGGTGACCAGCCATAGACGTCGAACGACCCTGTCGCGGCGGTGACCTCGGTGATCGGATATTTATACACCTGCTCGAACGTCAGGTGATCCATCAGCGTCGCCGGCCGGCCGACGCCCAGGTCGGCGACCTTGCCCGCCACGCCGGGGATCGCGATGCCCGCTGTCGGCAGATTATATTCGAACGTGATGCCAGGATGATATTTCCTGAATTCGGTCGCCCAATATTCGCCGAGCGGACCGTCCTTCAGATAGTTGCTGCCCCAGATGCGCAGTACCCCCGACACCTGCTGTTTCGGCTTGTAGACCGGTAGATCGTTCAAATCCCATTTCTTGGTGTAGCCGCCGAGGTTCGCATTCGATTTGCGGAAATCGGTGACGTTGAGCGTCCAGATGCTCTTCTTGGCGTTCTTCACCTGGCTCGGCTTGGCGGCCGGTTCGGCCGGCTGGGTCTGACCGAGCGCTGGCGCCGCCAGCGCCAGCGCGCAGGTGGCCAGGATAGAGGATTTCATGATGCTATCCCTCATTTTACCGTAACCTGCGCCACGGTCGTGTCGATCTTGGAAGCTTCCCCACGCATCACCGCTGCAGTCAGCGGCAGCCACTTGCCGTCGCGCTGGATGATCTCCTGGCCTTCGCGGCTCAGCACGAAGCGCAGGAACTCGCGCACCGCCGGCGCCATCTGCCGACCCGGCTCGGCATCGGCATAAGCATAGGTTTCGAGGTGAAGCGGATAGCTGCGATCCTGCACACTGGTGATCGTCGGCAATACGAACGACGCGCCGGCTTCGCGCGCGATCGGCACCATCCGCGCACCGGGGACAGAGACGCTGGGATCGGCAAAGGTGATCGCGCAGCGTTCGCGGGCGACGGCGGCGACGCGGGCGACGCCGGGCTGGGTACGCGTGCCGTCGCCATTCAGCGCCAGCGGGATCTCTCGCGCACGCTCGTTCCACATATTCCCGCCGACCAGCGCCTTGCGCTCGAACACCGACATGAGATGATATTTGAGCGGCGGCACATAGACGGTGATCGGCCTGTTCGCGCACACGCCCGTTACGCCGAGCTCGCGCCAGTTGCGGATGTTGCCGTCCGCGCCGCGCCCCGCCTGGCGCCGCCATGTCGTCGATACCCAGCCGCCGCGGCGCGGGCCCCCGAAAATTCCGTCGAGCTGGCGGATCGTCAGGCCCTTTAAGGGCACGTCCTTGCCCACGAACACCGCGAGCGCGGGGCTCCAGCCGGGCACGTCGAAGCTGCCCGTCGCGATCTGGATCTCGCGTGGGGAACGTTCGTGCTTCATCTGGAAGTCGTAGAACTCGCCGGCGAAATAGCTGCTCCACTTGCGCCCGATCGACAGGTCGACGTCGCCGTTGTTGAGGTCGCCGTCCTTCAGATCGAAGCGCACGCCGGGCTGGTGCCGGGCGAATGCTGCGATCAGCGCCTTGCCAGTGTTGCCGGCCATCAGCTGGCCGCTCGCGGGCATGCGGATCGTGCCGCTGACTGGTGCCTCGGGCGTGTAGGCCGGCAGCGCGGACAGGTCGAAACCCTTGGCGTAATAGCGCTTGGTCGCAACCGTGCGGCCGATTTCGTCGGGGCTTTCGCCGTCCCATTTCTTCGGCGCGAGCTGGGCGAGCTGCAGGCCCAGAGCGTGCGGATCGACGCGCTCACCGACCGCCTCCAGCTTGGTGCGCATCTCGGCCGCGCGCATCGCGGGCAGCACGATCCACTTGCCGTCGCGCTGCACCGCATCCTGCCCGTCGCGGCTGAGCATGAAGGTCAGGAACTCCTTGACCAGCGGAGCGAGCGTCTCGCCCGGCGCCAGCCGCGCCTGCGCCCATTGCTCGATGAACAGCGGGTAGGAACGGTCGCGCAGCGTGCCGAGCGAGATCGGCACGAACGGGCCCCTGTCGGTCGCGCCGATCGGTACCGCGCGCACGCCCGGCCGGTTCGATCCCATGTCAGAGAAGGAGATGCCGTACCGATCGGCGGTCAGATCCTTCACCATCTCGACCGACGAGGAGTAGCGCGTACCGTCCGCGTTCGCCTCGTGGCTGTATTCCATCGTGTTCTCGTTCCAGATGTCGCCCCCCTGGAAAATTTTGCGCTCGAAGCCGAGCTGGATGTTGTATTTGAGCGGCCGGCCATAGATCATGATCGGCTTGTCGGCCCATTCGCCCTTGAGGCCGATCTGGCCCCAGGTGCGGACGTTCTTTTCGGGCCCGCGCGCCGCGCTCGGATCCCAGGTCGTGCCCTTCCATCCGCCGGTACGCGATCCCCCGAAGATGCCGTCGAGCTGCTCGATCGACAGGTGCGCGATCGGATTGTCCTTGTGGACATAGATCACGAAGCCCGGGCTCCAGCCGGGCACGTCATAGCTGCCGGTCGCCCAGTCGATCTCGAATAGCCGCTCGCCGGTCGCCTGCTCATATTGCGAGGCGGCGCGAAGCCGGTCGGAAATGCGCGGACCAGTCTCGATATCGACCGCGCCCGAGGCGATCGTACCCTTCTGCGAGATGATCACCTTTACCTTGGGGTGGAATCGCTCGAATGCGGCGATCCACTGATCCTTGATCAGGCCGTCATGGAGGTAGAGGCCCGAAATCTTGATCGTCCCCGCAAGCTGCTGGGTGGGCCGGTAGGGCGCCAGATCGGCAAGCGGCTGGAGGTCAGTGTAGAAACGTTTGTGCTTGCGCGCGTCGGTCCGCGAGTCATGCTCGCCCCGGATGACGAGGTTTTCCTTCATCCCGTCGCCCAGCCGGGTCAGTATCTGTTCGTAGGTCTCGCCCGTCGGGCGCTTGTCGTCCTGCGCGATCGCTGTCGCACCTGCGGTTGCCAGTGCTGCGGCGGTGGCGATCGGCAGGATGGCCCGCGTTATCATGATTCCAGCTTTCTAAGTTGTTCGGCTGCGAACGGCGCCAGCATCGGCAGGTAGCCCTCGCCATGCTCCTCGACGATGCGCTGGCCTTCGCGGCTCAGAATGAACCGCAGGAATTCGTCCACCTTGGGATCGGCGGGCTTGCCTGGGCGCTTGTCGATGAACATCGTGATGATGCGCGTCAGTGGATAGCTGTGGTCGCGCACGCTTTCCAAAGTCGGCATGACCGGCAGCATGCCGGGTGCTTCGGCGATCGGTACGACGCGCGTCTTGGGATTGCCGTACACCAGCCCGGCATAACCGATCCCGAACCGGTCGTCGGCCAGTGCCGCCAACATGCGCGGCGCACCGTCGGTGGTCGGCGACACCGAATCCTTGTCGTCGGGAAATTCGCGGATCGACGGATTCCAGAACTGACTACCCTGAAACACGCGATCCTCGACATATTCGGCAAAGCCGCGCGCGATTGGCAGACCGTAGAGATTGACCGGCGCGTCTTTCCATTCGCCCGTCAAACCCAGGTCGCCCCAGGTCCTGACCGGCGCACGCCCGCGGCGGCGCTCCACGCCATAGATCGCGTCGAGCTGGTCGAGCGACAGGTGCCGGATGGGGTTGTCCTTATGGACGAAGACCGTGATCGCATAGCCGCGGTTGCGCACGTCGAAGCTGCCCGTCATCACGTCGAGCCCGGTGGGCGCGTAGCCGCGGACCTCCTTGAATGCGGCGATCTCCGGCTTCCAGATTTCCCGCCCCATCAGCGCCAGATCGCCCGCGCCGGTATAGAGCGCGCCGATGGCGGAGGCGGTACCTTTAAGCTTGTTGTCGAAGGTGACGCCCGGTTGGCGTTCGCGGAATGCGCGCTGCCACGCATCCATCAATCCCTCGACGAAGTCGATGCGGCGCCCGAATGCGCCGTGGCCCCAGATGCGGATCGACCCCGAGACCTGCTGATGGGGAATATAGGGCGCCGGCAGCATCGCCTCTGCGGCACGCGGCACGCCTTCGGCTGCGACCTGAGCGGGCGCGAACAACGCCAACGCCACGGCAAGAAGTGCATGCACTCTCATTGCAGCTTCGCCGCCTCGGCCGCCGCGCGCTCCCGCGGCAATGGCAAATAGACGCCATCCTCGGCGATCGCCGCCTGGCCGTCCGGGGAGAGGACATGGCGCAGAAAGTCCGTGACGCGTCGATCGATTGCCCCGTCCTCGGGCCGATACACCACCATCCGCACCGCGCGCGCCAGGGGATAGGCGCGCGACGCGATTCCGGTAGTGTCCGGTGCAACGCCTTCCACGGCGATGGCGCGCACCTTGGGTGTCGCCAGCCGCAACGGCGCAATGCCGATGCCGTGGCGATCTCCGGCGACCGCCGCGACAACCGCCGCATCGTCCTTCGTCGCACGGAAGTCGGCACGCCACTTGCGGCTGTCCTTCATCAACAGCCGCCGCACGTAGAGCGCGTTGATCGACTCCACCTCCGGGCCATAGGGTTGCAGCCGTGCGGCGGCCCATGACCCGTCGAGCCCCAGGTCGCCCCAGGTCGCTATGGCGCGCCCGCCGCGAAGCCGTTCGTCGCCAAGCACGGCGTCGAGTTGTGTCATGGTCACGCCGGCCAGCGGATTGGTCGTGTTCACGAACACGCCCAGCTGCGCGTTCGGTCGGTCGGCCATGATGCCAGCAGTGGCGATCTCCACCTCGAAGGGCGGCGTCAGCATCGCCCATTGGAACGCCATCCGCTCCATCGGCTCGCGCGTCTCGCGCGCCATCAGCGCAATATCTGCAGTCCCTGTATAAACACCCGCCAGCGTCGATTCGGCGCCGTGAAGGCTCTTCGCCATTCGTGCATCCGGCCGGCCGGCGGCATATCCCCGCCACAAGCGATCGATCAGCTGCGCGTCGGAGGGGCTGCCGGTGATGCGCAGCGCGCCGTGCTCTGCCCCGTCCTGCGCTATCGCAGGAACGGGGCAGAGCGAAGCGAGGAGTGCCATCGTCAGTAGTGTTCGACGGTTCACGCTGCGGTCCTTAATCGAGCTTCTTGCGCTGCTCGGCGATGATCTTGGCGTCGAGCGGGTAATAATAGCCGACCTTGGCGATGATCTCCTGGCCCTCGCGGCTCAGCACGAAGCGCATGAACTCGCGCACCTTGGGATCGAGCGGCTGGCCCGGCGCCTTGTTGACGTAGAAATAGCCGTCGCGATGCAGCGGATAGGTGCGAGTGGCGACTGTCTGCGGCGTCAATGCGATGGCGGGACCACCCCTCTTCTCGGAGATTTTGAGGACCTTGAGGTTCGGGTAGTTCTTGACGTGCATCAGGCCGGCGATGCCCATGCCGTTGGCGTCCTTCGACAGGATTTCCAGCGGACGGCGAGAATCGACCATCTTGCCGTAGGCGTCGGGCACGGTCTGCTTGTCTTCGACATATTCCATAAAATTGGCGTTCCACTTTTTCGACCAGTGGAACCAGTTGCGCTCGAAATAGATGGCGAAGCCCGGCGAAGCATAGCCGTAGGTCTGGATTTCCTGGTTGGCGAGCGGCCCCTTGACACCGAGCTGGCCCCAGGTGCGGATGTTCGTCGATTTGTCGCGCGCGAATTCCGCGGTGAACTTGTAGTCGTTCTCCGCTATCTTCCAGCCGCCCGAACGCTCCGAACCGAACACCCGGGTCAGCTCGTCGACCGAGATTTCGTTCAGCGGGTTGTCCTTGTTGACGACGATCGCCCACGCCCACAACGAGCCGCGCTTCTCATATCCGCCCGACGAGACGACGATCTCGGTCGGGTTATAGCCGAAGGCGTTGTAGAACGGCATGATGTCGGTGATCTTGGCGTCGTCGCCCATCGGGGCGACATCGGACACGCCGGTGTAGAGGCCCGCAAGGCCGCCTTCCGACGACGGCGCGTTGCTCCAGGTGATGCGCACGTTCGGGTGGAACGCCTGGAAGCCCTTGGCGAGATATTCGACCGAGTTCTTCAATTCCGACCCATAGACACGCAGCGTGCCGGTGAGCTTGGTCTCCGCCTTGTAGGCCGGCAGGTTCGGCAAAGAGGGCGGCGGCAGTTCGACGTAGCGGGAGATCGTCTCCGGACCCGTCGTGCGCAGACTGTCCTTGACCTTGTCGAGGCGGGCATAGCCGGCATTGTTCTTGGTCAGGTTGGTGCGCAGGCCGGTCTTGACCTCTTCCGAACGACGATATGAGATCGGATCGCGATATTCCATGACCAGCCAGGTCTTGCCGCGGCCATCAGCCTGGCTCGCCTGGTACATCGAATAGCGCATCATGATCTTCGCATCGATTTGCGACTGCATGAACGGCGCGATGTAGTTAGTTGCGAAGTCCTTGGTCGCGGGGGCATCGGTGGTCGGCTGATATTCGTTGACCTTGAACACCGAATAGTTGCTGTCGCGCGGCGTCTTCTCGCCATGCACCAGTCGGTCGACGCGCATTGCGGTTATGCCCGCGCCGAGCTTCGGCGCATTGTTGCGCAGCCACGTCTGATAGTCGGCTTCGGTGGGAAATTCGATCTGGATGAAGGTCGAAAAGGCCGGGTTATCCCGCTGGTCCGCTTCCAGCTGGAGCACGTCCGACACCTCGCCAGACTGGCGCCAGGCGGACAGCTTGTCCGCCAGGTCGGCCGGGGCTTTGGCGCCCGCGGGCACGCTGATGATGACGTTTGCGGGATCGGCCAGCGCCGGGTTAGCGGTGACGAGTGCGAGGAACGATGCGAGCGGCATCGCGGCGCGAAAGGCGGATCTGGCGAAATGACGCATGATGATATCCCTGTTGTGTGTGGATCAATCGAGCTTGGCGAGCTGCTCGCGGCGCATCGCCGCAGGCAGTGGCAGGTAATTGCCTTCAGCCACCATCCGCTGCCCCTCGTCGCTCATTGCAAAGCTCAGAAAGGCCTTGAGCTTGGGATCGAGCGGCGTGTCCGGCTTGCGGTCGAAGTAGATGTAGATGTTGCGGACCAGCGGATAGCTGCGGTCCTGAAAGCTGGCCTGGGTCGGCACCACCGCCTTGCCACCGCCACGCGGTGCAACCGCGAGCAGCTTTATGCCAGGAATGCCCTTGGCTTGAGACATGGTCGACCAGCCGATGCCGAACGGATTGCTGGCGAGTTCGGTCCCCAGCATGTGTTTCGCGCCCAGCGTTTGCGCCGGCTTGTCGATCGCGGCGATCTGCTTGCTGCCGCTCTCGACATAGCCCCTGTAATTGGGGTTCCACTTGTCGGTGTTGGCGAGCACATGCAGCTGAAAGAAGCGCGTCGTGCCCGACGGACCGTGGCCATATGTCTGGATCGGCGCCTTCGCATATTTGCCCTCGAGGCCAAGCTGTCCCCAGGTGCGAATATCCTTTTCTGCGCCTCGCGCACCGGCCGGAGACCAGACAAAACCTTCGAGACCGCCGTTGCGTGCCGAACCGAACACGCCGTCGAGCTGTTCGATCGAGATCTCGCTCAAGGGATTGTCCTGCTGGACGAACACCACCGGGCCGTTCGAGCGCCCCTCGGTGTCGAACGCGCCCGACGCCACCACCACGAACGACGCGTGATAGCCGCGCGTTTCATAGAAGCTTAATGCCTCGACGATCGCTGGCTCGCCGCCATTCGGCCCCAGATCGGACTGATAGGTGACCAGCGCCGGAAAGGCCGCGTCGCTGGTCGGCAGCGTATCCTTGAACGTGACGCCGGGATGGCGGCGCTGGAACGCTTCTTCCCATTTCTTCAGCACGCCGCCCAGTGCGAAGCCGTAGTTGCGGATCTCGCCGGATATCTTGACCTCGGTCTGAGCAGGACGATCCTCCGCTCCCGCACTGCGCGCCGGCGACAGGACCGGGACCGCAAGCAGCGCGAGCGCGCCGAGACACGCGGTCCCCCAAGAGAGGTGAGCTACGCCTCGCATCAGAAGGTCACGCGGCCCGTGAGGGTGAAGTAGCGCGGCTGGCCAGGCTGGATCTGCACCCGGCCCTGCGAACCACCGCCCGAATTCTCGAAATAGCGTTCGTTGAGGATGTTGCCGAGCTTCAGGTTCAACGAAAAGCGTTCCCCGGTATAGTACAGGCCCGCGTCGACGACGGTGTATGCGGGCAGGTCCAGGCGCTTGAGATCGTTGCTTTGGGTCGGCAGCACGCCTTCGCGCTGCCCGGTATAGGTCGCGCCCAGGCCGATACCGAAGCCGTTGTCCCAATCATAGCGCGTCCAGAGATTCGCGGCATTCTCCGCAACGTTGGGAAGCCGCCGGCCCGCCTGGAATTCGAAGCCCGGCCCCGCCGTCAGCACCTTGGCATCGATATAGGTATAGCCGAAGATGACCTGGAGGTTGTCGATCGGCGTAGCATTGCCTTCGAACTCGAAACCCTTCGATCGCGCCTTGCCAAGCTGAACCGAACAGCTGCCACGATCACAGATCGTCTGCGTGGTCTGGCCGACATTGTCGATCTGGTAGACAGCGGCGGTGAGGTTGAGCTTGCCGTCGAGCAGGTTCTCGGTCTTGACGCCGAATTCATACTGCTGACCGGTGATCGGGGTGAAATTGTTGTTGCCTTCGAGATCGAACAGGCCCGGATCAACCGGAACGAAGGATTCCGCGTAGCTGCCGTAGACGGTCACGTTCTTGGTCGGCTGGATCAGGACACCGACGCTAGGCAGGAAGTCCTTCTTGGTCGTCTTCGTGCGAACATCTCCGGGCGCGTTACGGAAGTCCGCAAAGGTCCGCGAGAACTCGCTAAATTTGCGGGCCGACCCGCTGATCTTGAGCCAATCGGTGAGCGTCACCAGATCAGAGAGATAGAGGCCGTAGTTGCGCGACAGGATCCGGCGATCCGTCAACTGCGTCTCCTGACCCGGGTTCGTCGCGGGAAGCGAATCGAACGCGGGGAAGGCGGAGTAATCCGGGTCGTACAGCTCGATATCGAGACAGGTGCCGCCCACCGGGCACAGGCCGGTGGTGCGATTGCGGGTCGCGCCGTTGAAGAACTTCAGACGGTTCTCGCGCACGGAATCGATGCCGCCGTTGATACCAATCAGCAGCTTGTGCTCGATGCTGCCGGTGTTGAATTCGCCGGTCAGGTTGATGTCGGCATAGTCATATTTGCGCGTCGTCTGCAGCTGGCGCGCGCGCCGCGTGACGCGGAATTCGCCGGCGTAGCGATCGACGCCGGTCGAACTCATATCCTGCTGGTCGCTGTTATAGCGAACGTGGCGGTAGCCGACGTTCAGCTTCCAGTCGTCGTTCAATTCATGGGCAAGATAGGCACTGCCGGTCTTGCCCGTCTCGACCCGGTAATTGTCCGGCTGGGTGTAGACCGTCGTGATGGGGGCGACGGCATTGATATCGTAGATCGTGCTGGTTGCGGACGTCGCCCCATCGAAAGGCGCGGCAAGACCGATATCGAAATGCTCCTTGGTCTTTCGGTACTCCACCTGCACGGTCAGCGTAGTGCTGGCGCCGATATTCCAGAGCAGACTCGGCTGGATGAATTCCTGGTGCGTATAGGCGTCGTCGCGGAAGCCCTGATTACGGGTCAGCTGCCCGACTACGCGATACAGCAGGCTGCCGCTGGAGGTCACCGGGCCGGTCGAATCGATCGATCCGGCAATACCGTTGCGATCGAACGCTTCGCGGTCCGAACTGGCGAAAGTGTTGCCACGGAGTTCGAAGGTCGTCGCCGCATTCACCTGCGGCTTTTTGGTGATCAGGTTGACGAAGCCGCCGGGCTGGATCTGGCCGTAGAGAACCGACATCGGGCCCTTGACCAGTTCGATATGGTCGATGCCGACGGTGGGTGGTGATCCGTAGCGGCCGCTGAGGCCCGGCAGGCCATCGACCATGATTGCGTTGCGGTCGTCGCCGCTCGACTTGAACCCGCGTAGCGTGATGTCATACGCGGTCACGCCGGACTTCTTGAGGCCCGTCATATAATTGTAGAGATCGGAGACGTTCTGCGTCTCCAGTGATTTCACAAAGGCTTCGGAATAGCTCGACACCGAATAGGGCGTGTCGAGCACCGGCACGTCCATCTTCATTGCGCTTTTGGCGCCGGTATCCATGAAGCGCCTTCCTGTGACCAGGATATCGGCTCCCTGTTCGGCCACCTCCTCAGTCGCCTCGACCGGCGCGTCCTGCGTCGCGGGGTCGGCACCTGGATCTGTGGCCACCTGCGCCCCAGCCACGCTGGGCATTCCTGCGGCAAGCGCGATCGCCAGTGCATATTTGCTGATCATGTTAAGTCCCTCCCACTGCGGAGCCTGCCGACCTTGTTCGCGGTTCTGATCGCCGCAAATCATCGCGCGGCCATCCGGCCGCGGCCTGCAAAAAGCTCAAGCCAAAAATCGAAAGGAGAGAAGGTGCGCGCCGCGCAGGGCATCGCCGAAGCGATTCCGCCGGCCGACGCTGCCATGTCATAGCAGAAGCAACTGGTGCCCATGCTTCCTCTCCTCCAAATCGTGCGATCTCCATGTTCGGGACCGCTTCGATAAATGGTGGCTAGCCCACCAACCTGTCAGCAACCTGTCAGCGAAGAATCGCCGGCGACCTTGGGTAATCGCGCTGCCAGGCGCGGCTCTGCTGACAGGTTCGTGTCAGCCAACGGTTCTACACGCCTCTTCAAGGAGCGTCGAAACGCCCAGGAAGAATAAGTGGAGAGCGGGATGCGCGGCACTCATGATTTTGTTCGTCGGCTCGGCGTCGGCGTCGCACCGCTGGCTTTGGCGATAGGGATGATTCCCAGCGCCGCGGCCGCGCAAAGCGGCACCGATCTGGCCGAGCTACGCGAGGAGATTGCGGCGCTGAGGGCCGGGCAGGATGCCGCCGCGGCGCGCATTGCGCAGCTCGAACAGGCGCTCGCTCGAAGCGAGACCGATCGGCAGACGGCATTGTCCACGCCTGCCGCACCGGTTGCATCGCCGCCGGCGGATCCCGCACAGTCGGTTATCGGTCGGCAGCTCGCACGACAGGATTCGACGCCCGCGGCTCCGGTCAACCCGGCAGGCGGATCCTCGCCGGGCACGACGCCGGTGGCGCAGCCATCGAAGCTCGCGCTCAGCGGCGATCTGCGCGTGCGGTATGAAAGTAATTTCGGCGATGAAGATGCCCGCGGGCGCGACCGCGGCGTTGTGCGTGCGCGGTTACGCGCGTCCTATACCGTCAACAAATGGCTCGCCATCGGCGGCCAGATCGCGACCGGCGACGCGGGCGACCCCAACAGCACCGACATCACGTTGACCGGCTTCGACAACGATCTCGCGGTCAGCCTCGACCAAGCATATATGCGCGGCACGTTCGGCAATCTTCAGCTGGTCGCCGGCAAGTTTCCGCAACCTTTCGTGCGTACCGAACTCGTCTGGGACGGAGACGTCAGTCCGGCGGGCGCCAGTGCGGCATATAAATTCGATCTTGGCGGCGGCGCCTCGCTCAAGGCCAACGGCCTCTATTTCCTGATCGACGAATCGGTCACGGGGCCGAACAGCGACATGGTCGGCGGGCAGCTGCAGTTTGAAAGCGCGCCTTCGGCCGCGGTGCGCTTCGAACTCGCGGCGGGGTATTACGACTATCAGCTGGGCAGCCTGGCGGGGGGCGACACGGGCGATTTTCGCACCAACCGCTTCGCGGACGGTCGCTACCTTTCCGATTTCGATCTGCTCGACATAGTCGGCGCGATCACCTTTACCGGCCTTGGTGAGGCATGGCCGGTGCGCGTGGTCGGCGACTATGTCCATAACTTCGGGGCGACCACCGATCAGGACAGCGGGTTCGGCGTCGATCTGCTGATCGGACGAGCGACCAAGGTTCACGATGTGCGGTTCGGCTATGGCTATGCCGAAGCCGGCGTCGATGCGGTGCTGACGGCGTTCAGCCACGACAACACCGATCTGGCGTCCAACTATCTCCAGCACACCGCGCTGGTCGATTTCGTGGTCGCGCCGAACATCATCCTGAACGGTACGCTGTACCACTACAAGCCGAAGTCGCCGCTGTTCACGACGGGCTTCCTGCGGGACGATTGGATCAATCGCGCGCGGCTCAATCTGCTGGTCAATTTCTGACGGCGCCCGCGCGCCTGTCGATCTGGAGAAAAGGGATGATGATGATGATGATCTCACGACGCAAAGCTCTCGATATGGGTTCGGGCATAGTGATGCTGGCGTTGCTCGCCGCCTGCTCGAGCGAGTCCGCCAACATGACCACGAATGTCGCGGCGTCGGAGGATATCGCGACAGCGGCCCCGGTCTATGCGATGCTGCAGGTGCCGGTCGGCAAGGCCGGCCCGGCCGACTACGCCGCCCAGTTGGGCACCGCGAGGACAGCGGGGCACATCAAGGATGTCGTGTTGCTCCAGTCGAAGCCTAGCGTCGAAGGGCCGCTCGGCTTCGCCACCCTGGCTATCGTGACGTTCAAGGACGAAGCAAGCTGGAACGACTGGAACAGCAATGCGGCGGCCAAGCTTGGCCGCGATGTCGAGATCAAGCGGGCGGACATGCTGGTCGACGCCCGGGCGAAGACGCCGGCGCAAGGAGCGGCCTATGTCGTCAACTACTACAGCGCGCTGATCCCGGCGACCGAATACAAGACATACACCGAAGCCTATATTTCGCCCAATATGGACATGCAGAAAGCGAGCGACGCGCTGCGCGGCTATGCGATGTACCACGAGCATGAGCCACCCGCCGGCCGGCCGGCAAAGACCATATTGGTCAAGGAGTATGCCAGCGAGGCCGCCTTCGACCGTTTCCTGACGGTGAAGGACAAAAACAAGGTCGACCTGCTGAAGAACCCCGAATGGAAGCGGATCAACGACACCAAGGAATCGCTCCGCAAGGACATTTCCGGGACGCTCGCCACGCCGGTTCCCCTGCCTTGACCCCAACCGCATAACCCGATGAGAAGGATGACTGACATGAGCAGAATCAACAAGTTCCACCTCTTGGCCGCCGTGATCGCGTCGGCCGCGATCGCCCCTGGCTACGCCATTGCCCAGGAAATTCCCCGCGCCGCCTCCACTCCCCAGACCGCCAAGAACTGGGTCGGCCCGGGCAAGAAGATCAAGGCCCAGGCGATCGTCGACAAGCTGATCGCGACGCACCCTGAAATCATGAGCATCACGATGCACGCAGTGCCCGCCGGTCAGCCGGCCGACGCCTATACGATGATCGCCGGCTCGTTCCCCGACCGTATCGGCAACACGTCTTCGCCCGGCGACATCATTACCGCCAAGAAAGGCGTGACCCAGGTCGAATCCAAATGGGGCACCCCCGACTATGGCAAGAAGGTCTCGATCGTTCTGCCGATCAAGAACACCAAGGGTGACTATATCCCGGTGGCAATGGTGATCGCGTTCCATCATTCGGCGGCGTCGGGCAAGAAGGACACCGACTATATGGCGCCTGGTCTCGTTATCCGGGATTCGCTCCAGGCTGAAATCCCCAGCATCGAAGCACTCTACGCAGGCAGCTGAGGATAGTATTTCAACGACACCACCCTCTGCAGGGCGAGGCACGATCCGTGTCTCGCCCTTTTCTTTGTCTGGACACGGGACTGGCGGGTCAACGTCAGCACCATGTCAGGTCGAAGCGGTAACGCGGACCTGTGCGACAATGATTTAGGAGGAGGAACCCGTGCGTCATCATGTGATCTCAATAGCTGCCGCGCTGCTCGCCGGCAGCGCTGCGCCGGCGCTTGCCGGCGATCAGCTCTATACCCTCGAATCCGCGACGACATTGCCCAGCACCGACAGTGACTGGGACTATATGAAGCTGGAGCCGCACGGCGCACGGCTGTTCATCGCCCGGCGCAAGGACGGGCTGACAGTCTACGACGTCGACACCAGAAAGGTGATCACGACCGTCGCCAACTCAACCGGCGCCAACGGCCCGCTGCTGCTGCCGCAGTTCAACCGCGGCTATGTCGTGACGACCGACGGCGCGCTGCTGAGCTTCGACCTGAAGACGCTGGCGGTCATCGATCGTATCCAGCTCGCCGATGATGGCGGTCTCAACACCGTCAGCTATGACCCGTCGACCAAGCAGCTACAGGCGATCGTCGGCGCACGGACGGCGGAATCGGCCTGGTTCACGCTCGATGCCGCGACCGGCAAACTGCTCGGCAAGACGGTCTTCCCGTTCAAGAAGATGGATGAGCCCTCGCCCGACGGCAAAGGCAGCCTGTTCGCACCAGCACGCTACGACAATCTGCTGCTCAAGCTGGACTCGAAAACGCTGAAGGAAACCGGTCGCTGGACCATCGACTGCGTCCAAGTCGTCGCGGTCGAATATCAAAAGCATACAAATCGCCTGCTGATCGGCTGCCGTGGCGACAAGCCCGTCTTCATCGCGCTGGACGCCACCACCGGCAAGCAGATAGCTTCGATCCCGATCGGTAAGGGGATTGACGGCATGGCGGTCGATGAAAAACGCGGTCGCATCCTGACTTCGAACGGCGCTGATTCCAGCCTGACCGTGATCAAGCAAGATGGTGCGGATAGCTACGCGCTGCTCGGCAACGTCCAGACCCGTCCGCAAGCGCGGATCATGCAGATCGATGAACGATCGGGCAAAGTCTATCTCGTCACCGCGGATGCGACGCTGGGCGCGCCCGACGCTGAAGGAAAGGCGCCGGCGCCGATCTTTCACCCGAACAGCTTCGTGGTGATGACCTACGCGCCGATGTGACACCACCGTTCGAAAGCCGAAGAGGGGGCCGCTGGTCAGATCGGCGGCCCCCTCTATCATCGAGCCGGTCGGACTAGGCGACGAGCGGGAATACGCCGGTCGCGAGGGCGATGAGGAAGAAGACGAAAAAGGATCCGATCGCCCATTTCAGCGTGAAGCGCTGATGCTCGCCAAACTCGATGCCAACGAAACCGACCAGCAGATAGGTCGAAGCGACTAGCGGGCTCAACAGATGCACCTGTTGCCCCACCAGCGATGCTCGCCCGATCTCCGCCGCGCTAAGGCCATAGGCGCTGCCGGTTTCAGCGAGGATGGGCAGCATTCCGAAATAGAACGCGTCATTCGAGATAAAAAAGGTGAACGGCGCGCTGAGCAAAGCGGTGATCGGCGCCAGATAGGGACCCATCGATGGTGGGATGGCTGCAATCACCGATGCCGACATCGCATCGACCATCTTGGTCCCCGACAGGATGCCGGTGAAGATGCCGGCGGCGAACACAAGCCCGGCGACGGAGAGCGCATTGCCGGCGTGCGCGGCGAGCCGTTCGCGCTGCTGCTCGAGCGACGGATAATTGACCGTGATCGCGATCGCGTAGGCGAGCATGAACAATACCGCGAGCGGCAGCGTGCCCATGATCAATGCGACAAGTAGCCCAACCGTCATGGCGAGGTTGAACCAGAACAGCTTGGGCTTGCGCGCCTCGGGGTGACTCTCCTCGTCTTCCGCCAGGATTTCCTCGACGCTGGCCTCCTCGTCGATTGCATCGTGGGGAAGCAGCGCGAGCCGCGCGCGCTCTTTTAGTCCGAAGCGATAGGCGACGAAGATGACCCAGCCGGCAGTGCCCAGCATCGCGGGTATCAGCGGCACGAAGATCTGGCTGGCATCGAGCTTGAGCGCGCTCATCACGCGCGCGGTCGGGCCGCCCCACGGCAGGATATTCATCACCGCGCCCGCCATGATGATGACGCAGGCGAGCATCCGCACATCCATTTTCATATGGCGATACAGCGGCAGCATCGCCGCCGTGGTGATCATGTAAGTTGTGGCGCCGTCGCCATCGAGCGACACCAGCAGCGCGAGCACCGCGGTGCCGATCATGATCCGGACAGGATCGCCATCCACCAGCTTCACGATCGCGGCGATCATCGGGTCGAATAGGCCGACATCGATCATCAGGCCGAAGAACAGGATGCCGAACACCAGCATCACGCCGGTCGGCGCCAATTCCTTTACGCCGTCCATCATCATGGTGCCGAGTTCGGAGATGTCGACGCCGTTGATCGCGCCCGCGATCAGCGCGAACACCACCGGGACCAGGATCAGCGCCACGATCGCCGACAGGCGCTTGGTCATGATGAGAACCATGAAGGTCGCCACCATTGCGAACGCCAGTATCGAAAGCGTCGAGAACATCGCCTTACCTCTCCATTCCCTTTGTCCGAATCGCCGTGCGGGTTCGGCGCATTGGCCGGATTCGCTCGACCCTCAGATCAGGGACGTGTGCGTGTTTCGGATCGCAGCGCCGCGATTGCCGAAGGGAATGGGTTGCCGCTTGAAGCCAATCGCGTGCATGGAAGCCTCTCCAGATCGAACGCGCTCAGAACCGGCCCGCTTCGACTGAATACTGGCTAGCCTGGCAAGCTGTCAGCAACCTGTCAGGTCGCAACAGCGGCATCGCAATCGCCATCGAACACCACCTCGACCCGCAGTCCCGTCCCCGAACGCGCGGTGGCGAGCAGTAACCGGGCTTGAATCGCATCGGCTATCGATCTGGCGATCGGCAGGCCCAGGCCGCTGCCCTGCTTGCGCGCGTCGCGTTCCAGCCGCGTAAACCGCGTAAAGACGCGCTCCCGATCTTCGGGCGAAATGCCTGGGCCATCATCTTCCACAACGACCTGAACCCCCCGGCCATGCCGCGATACCGAGACAACGACATTGCCGCCGGGATGGTTGTAGCGGATGGCGTTATCGATCAGATTGGAGATCAGCTCGACCGCCAACGGGGCGTTGGTGACGGTCATCGCCGCGTCGGCCGCACGTTCGAACTGAAAATCGACCTTGGCGCGAACGGCGTCCAGCGCATGCTCGCTCGCGGCTGTCTCGGCTATGGTATTCAGGTCGATCCGCTCAAGCGCCACTTGGCTCGGTGCGGCGCTGTCGGCGCGAGCGAGCGCGAGCAGCTGTGTCAGGAGGTGGCCAAGCCGCTCGCTGGCATGGTCGATATCGTCGATCGATTCGATGGCCTCGGCACTGCCGCTGCGCGCGCCCCGCAACACGGCGATGTGCGTGCGCAGGATCGACAGCGGTGTTCGCATCTGATGCGAGGCGTCGGCGGTGAAACGGCGCATGCCGCGCACACCGGCATCGAGGCGTGACAGCATCGCGTTGAATGCCGACACGAGATCGCGCAATTCCCCTGGAACATCCGTCAGCGGCAGGGGCGTCAGATCCGATGCGGCGCGCCTGTCCATCTCGTCACGCACCCGTTTGACGGGTTTCAGCCCCCAGCGAACTGCGATCGGCAACAGCAGGACGGCGACGCCGATCAGCGCCGCCTCGAGGAGTGCGAGGGTGATAAGCATCCGCTGCGCCGCCTGTTCGCGCGCATCCAGTGTTTCCGCCACTTGGATGATTACCGGCCCGTCGATCCCCGGCAGCCGTCGCCCTTCAGCGACGACCCTGACGGTATTGCCCAGATAGTTGGTCTTGCCGAACACACGTTGCGTGTCGCCCAGGTTCGCCGGGGCGACGTTGGGCAGGTCACCATAACCAGTCAGATGGCGACCGCGATATCGGACGCTGTAGTATACGTTGTCGCGCGAGTTGTTCTCCAGCATTCCGAAGATCGCGGGCGACAGCTCAAGCGATACTTCGCCTTCCTCGACGGTCAGCGAATCGGCGATCGCGCGCGACGCTGCGCTCAGGATGCGGTCGTTCACCGCCTCCACCATTTCGCTGATCGCCCATGAGCCGCCAACACCCAGCGCGACCGCGAGTGCGATCATCGGCAGCACCATCCCACGGAGCAACCGCGTCGTAAGCGAACTGGCCTGGCGTGGGGAAATGTCGGCCGTCACGAGGGATCGAGGACATAGCCGAGTCCGCGGATCGTCCTGATCGTCGGGCCATCGGGTTCCAGCTTGCGCCTCAGCCGGGCCACATAGACCTCGATCGCGTTGGGAGCGACCGGCTCGTCATACCCGAACACCTCGGAATTCAGCCGTTCCTTCGATACGACCTTGCCAACACGCGCCGCCAGACGCTCCAGAACCGCCCATTCGCGACGGCGCAACTCGACGAGCCTGCCATTGACAGATGCCACAGCGCGCGCATGATCGATGACCAGTGCGCCGATCATGACCGTCGATGAAGCCTCGCCGGTCGCCCGCCGCAACAGCGCGCGGACGCGCGCTTCCAACTCCGAAGGCTCGAAGGGCTTGAGCAGATAATCATCCGCGCCCAGGTCGAGGCCGGCTACGCGATCCTCGATCGCATCGCGCGCGGTCAGCACCAGAACGGGCGTCTTCGATCCGCCGGCTCGAAGACTGCGTAGCACTTCGAATCCGCTGATATCCGGCAGGCCGAGATCGAGCGTGATCAGCGCATAGGGCTCGTCGCTGGCCAACATCAGTCCGCTCTCGCCGTCTTCTGCCAGGTCGATGGTGTGGCCGGCGGCGCGCAGCACGGCGGCAATACCCCTCGCCAGCGACGGATCGTCTTCAATCAGGAGGATGCGCGCCATGGGCAACGTGTGAACATTGACACCGCCCGAGTCTAGGCTGACATCGCCACTCGCCGGAAGCGCCCAAAGTGCGCGAGGCGTTGGGGAGAGCAATGTGGTGAGAGCACGAGGATCATGGCCGGCGTTGGTTCTTGCCATCGCTTTGGCCGCCTGTGGTCCGATGCGCGATCCGAACGTGCCGATACCGGCCGGCTATCCGGCCAGCTATGCCGAAACCGTCATCGCTGCCCAAGAGGAAGGATCGGTCACGATCTGGTCGGCGACCGATCGCCAGAAGATGGACGAGCTGCTCACGGACTTCCATCGTCTCTATCCACGGATCGCGGTAAACTATGGCGAACTGCCCGCGACTCAGATGCACAATCGCTTCATCGCCGAGGCCAAGCGCGGAGCGCCGACTGCGGACATCTTGTGGACGTCGGCGATGGATCTGCAAATCAAGCTGGTGAATGACGGTTACGCGCAATCCTACGCCTCCCCCGAAAAGGGCGCACTGCCGTCCTGGGCGAACTGGAAGAATCAGGCCTGGGGAATCACGGCAGAGCCGATCGTGATGGTCTATAACTCGCGGCTTATCCCGGCTGCGAAGGTGCCGGCGGGTCATCTCGACTTCGTGAGATTGTTGGAAAGCCGGGATCCGGCACTATCGGGAAGGATCGCCACCTATGATCCCGCCGCGTCGGCGGTCGGCTATCTCTGTCTGTCACAGGACGGCGATGCCAGCCGCGACATATGGAGGACCGTCCGCGGCCTAGCCGACAATCAGGTACGCTTGTTCTCGACGAGCAATGAGATCATCGCCGACGTGTCGTCCGGAAAATCGGCACTGGGCTACAATGTTGTGGGATCCTATGCCCTTGACGAAACCCGGCGCAACCGCGAGTTCAAGGTCGTCATACCACGCGACTACACGCTGGTGATGTCACGCATCGCCCTGATTCCGAAGCACGCGCGTCATCCCAACGCGGCGAAACTGCTTCTCGATTTCCTGCTGTCGAAACGGGGGCAGGCCCATCTCGTCGCGCATTCTATGCCGTCCGTCCGTTCGGACGTCGCCGTACCTGCCATGCTCCGCGGGCGTGGCGCGCCTTTACGCGCGATCCGTGTTGGTCCAGCCCTGCTAGTGCTGCAGGACCAGCTAACCCGGCGGCGCTTCCTACGGCGGTGGCATCGTATTGTTTCGCCGGTCCCCTCAGTCGATCCAGATCAGTTCGGCACGTAATCCGCCAAGATCGGCGCGGCCGAGGGAGAGTTCGCCCTCGGCCGCTTCGCACATGTCTTTCGCGATCGCGATCCCGAGCCCATGGCCGCCGCTGCGCTCGTCGAGCCGGATCCCGCGGCCCAGAACGCGTTCGGCCTCGTCCGGGGTCAGACCGGGGCCGTCGTCCTCGATCACGATCCGGCCGCCCTCGGCTTCGGGCCCGCCGCTGATCCGGACTACCCGACGCGAGAAGCGTGTCGCGTTCTCCATCAGCGCGCCCAGGATTTCGGTCAGATCGCTTTCGTCGATACGAAGGTGGAAATCGTCGGCCAGTTCGCACCTGAAATCGGTGCGCGCACCCTTGTCGGTGCGCTCCAGGACCGCAATCAACCGGCGCACGACCTGAGCCGGGCTGGCAGCCACGGCTCGCGCCTCGCGTCGGCTGGCCGCCGCCCTGGCGCGGGCCAGCTCCGCCTCGACGGTTGCCGCCACACTTGCGATGGCCCGGTCCAGTCCCTCGTTCGATATGCCTGCGCTTCCCGCCATCCTGCGGCTCTGCGCCGACAAGGCGGCGATCGGCGTCTTCAACGCATGGGCAAGGTCGGCGGCGCGTTGACGCGATCGGCGAACATCGCCGGCGCGCGCTTCCGCCAGATCGTTGATGGCGTCGATCAGTGGTATGATTTCGCGCGGGTGGCGCGATGACAGTCGTTTATCTGGTCGACGCTTGAGCGAAAGAACCTCCGCACGCAACTTATGCAGCGGCCTCAGGCCAAGGCCGATATACGTCCATGCCGCGACGCTCAGTACCAGCCACAACAGCGCGAGATACAGACCCAGTTCCCTACTGAACGCGACCTGGGTGGCGTGCAGCGGCAGCGCATCCTGGGCGACCTGGATCAGCACAGGCGGGGCGGCAGGGTCCGGCAGGACGCTCCGCTCGACCACCAGGAGTCTGTGTTCGAAGGGGCCGGGGATCATTCGCGTCTTCCAGCGGGCTGCATCTGCGAGGCCGCGGCGGTCGAGCTCCTGGTCCCACAGCGAGCGCGAGCGGCGCACCTCGCTGCCCATGGTTGCTTGCCAATAGAGGCCGCTTGCCGGTGCGCTGAAGCGGCTGTCCGAGGGCGGCTGGGCGATGTCGAAGCTGCGGTTGGGCAGGAGCGAGATGCCAGCGATCACCTGCGTCGCCGC
>Ga0193742_1000223_pt1 | contig 41770 bp, 48 predicted proteins | sample L2c1metaG_FD_165511 | JGI IMG/M metagenome (GOLD analysis project Ga0193742, IMG submission 165511) | Soil microbial communities from a riparian zone of the East river system, Colorado, United States - L2c1 | ecosystem: Environmental > Terrestrial > Soil > Riparian zone | place: USA: East River... | reverse complement strand
ACGGTGAAAGGCATCGCGGCTCCGCGCGCCGGTGGACGACGGGTTGGCCGGCCTTGACGAGCACCGAATGAGCCGGTTCGTCCGGGCCACGTGCGCGAACCTGATCGACGAGCTTTCCGGCCGGGGCGAGGCCGATCTGATGTCCGACTACGCCGCGGTCGTGCCGATGCTGACCGTGGCCGGTCTGTTCGGCATCGGGGTGGATGAGGGCCACCGACTGCGCGCGGCGGTGATCGCGCTGGTCAGCTCGGCAGCCGACTCCCAGGAGCCGGCACAGGACATCGAACGCATCCTGACCGGAACCATGGACGCACGGCGCGCCGAACCGACGAGCGACCTGACCACGGCGTTCATGCGGCACGCCAACCTGCACACGGACTACGAGGTCCAGCAGGCGATGGTGATGACGATCTCCGCCGCCTACCAGGCGACCATGAGCTGGATCGCGCAGACCCTGCGACTCATGCTCGCCGACCGCCGGTTCAGCGGCCGGCTGCGCGGTGGCCGGCTCGGCCTGGACGACGCGCTCGACGAGGTGCTGTGGCGCGATCCACCGGTGACCAACATGCCGGCCAGGTACGCGCTGGTGGACTGCGAGCTGGCGGGTATGCCGATCCAGCGCGGGGACGCGTTGGTCCTCGGTCTGGGCGCGGCCAACGCCGATCCCCGGGTACACACGGACGACCCGTGGCTGGAGGTCGGCAACCGCTCACATCTCGCGTGGAGTGCCGGACCGCACGCCTGCCCGGCCCAGCGTGCCGGGCGCATGATCACCCACATAGCGGTCGACACCGCGCTGCACCGCCTCCATGGCGTGACCTTGGCGATCCCCGCCGCCGAGATCGAGCTCATGCCGTCCCCATGGACGCGCTGCCCCGCCAGCCTGCCCGTGTCTTTCACGCCATCCGGCCCGACCGGCGAGCAAGCGGCACGACGCTGGCGTTAGTCGTCTTTCTTGTTGATCCAGCCATCGTGGACAGTCATCCGGGAGATGGCGCGCATCGCTCGGACCGCGTTCTCGCCTGCGTAGCGGCCCGGCCTGCCACGTGGTCACCCAAACTGGAACCTCGGCCTGGAACGGGCGCGGGTGTGCGCCACGATCTCGCGCTCGACGTTTCCGGAACGGTGACGGTCAACGGCTCGCCGGCCCACCGTCGGGTGCCGGCCGGGCCGTGGCATGAGAACGGGATGACCTGGCGATGTGATGGCGCTGAGCGGTGCAGGAACGTGAGTACTGCTACTACGCTGTGTCAATGACGGAAGACCCCAACCTTGAGGAACGCCTGAAGGTGCTCGAGGCCGTCACGGACACCGCGTTGGCCCGCTTGGACCTGGACAAGATCCTGGCCACGCTGCTGGACCAGGTGTGCGAACAGTTCCAGGTCGACACGGCCGCGGTACTCCTGCATGATCCCGCATCGAACCATCTGGTCGCGACCGCGGCGGCGGGCATCAAGGAAGAGGTCTGGCAGGGCTTCCGGGTGCCGGTGGGGGAGGGGTTCGCCGGAAAGGTCGCCGGGCGGAAGCAACCGGTGATCGTGAATCGGGTGGATGAGACCACGGTGATCAACCCCCTGCTCTGGCAGAAGGGGATCCGGGTCCTGCTCGGCGTTCCGATGCTGGTCCACGACGAGTTGGTCGGCGTGCTCCACACCGGATCCCTGACTCCGCGCCAGTTCACCGACGCCGACATCGAGTTGCTGCAGCTGTTCGCCGATCGACTCAGCCTGGCCGTCAAGGTGCACAAATCCAGCGCGGAGCACGCCGCGACAGCCGTGCTGCAACGAAGCTTGCTTCCTGGGCATCTGCCCGCGATACGCGGGCTGGAGTTCGCCGGCCGATACGTTCCTGGCACCGGTACCGGTGTCGGCGGTGACTGGTATGACGTCTTCAACCTTCCGGGAGACCGGCTGGGCATCGTGATCGGCGATGTCGCCGGCAACGGCCTCAACGCCGCGGTGGTCATGGGCCGGCTCCGCAGCGCACTGCGTGCCTATGCACTGGACTCGACCGATCCGGGTGCGGTCCTGAGCAAACTCGATCGCAAAGCCACTCACTTCGAACACGGTGTGATGGCCACAGTTGGCTACGCCGTCATGGACCTACCCCAGCAGCGACTGCGCATTTCCCTGGCCGGCCATCTACCGCCAGTGCTGAAAGGTCTCGACCAACTCGCCGAGTTCGTGGAGCTACCCGTCGACCCGCCCATCGGTTTCGGGCTGGCTACAGCGCATCGCCGCAGCGGCGTGGTCGACCTGCCACCGGGCGGACTGATCGCCTTCTACACCGACGGTCTGATCGAACGCCGAGACAGATCCCTGGACGAGGGGATGGCGCTGCTCCGCGAAGCGATCACCACCAACGCCCCTGGTGTGGTCTGTGCACAAGTCATGGCAGCCCTGGTCGGGAGACAACCCGCCCCGGACGACATCGCCCTCCTTGTCGTGTCGAGCCGTAACCCGCGGAATCCCCGCTGAGACACGGCCCCGAGCACAGGCTCTTGTCGTCACGACTTTGCAGCGCGGGGAAGAATTCTTGTGGCACCGAGTTTCGTTGCGGCGCGCCGAGGAAGACAGCGTCATGTGGATGCTACGACTGCCTGGGGTCTATCGACGGAACTGGTGGTGGGTGCGTGGTGACCAGCCGACGTGAACCCGTGGACACCCGCGCGGTGCGGGTCGTCGCGAACGGTCCAGTGCTCGTCGAGGGTCCCGTCGAGCTGACCGGCGCCGACGGCACAACCGTGACTGTGGACAGGTTCCTCGTCGCGATATGCGTGTGCCGCCGCAGTAAGCGGTACCCGATCTGCGACACGAGTCACCGCAGGCGCGTACGCGGTTGACTGCCGGGCGGCCAACTCAGGCGGGCCCGGAGTGCTCTGGCAACGACCGCAACAGAGATGTCCGCCCGTCGTGCCATGCCGCCAGCAGGTGCGCGGCGAGGTGTGCCTCCAGCAGTTCGGTCGCCTGCACGCCGAACACGACGTCGGCGGCCAGCTCGGGTTCCCGAGCCAACAGGTCGCCGACGACGTCGTGACGCAGGACCTGCTCGTGCACGGCGTCGGCCTCGATGTGTTCGGTGAAGAAGTGGGCAAGGCGCTCGTCGCCGCCGAGCCGGGCGATTGCCGAGGTGATTCGCTGGGCGCTCGGTGCGGTCGTGATCTCCGCGGCCGCGAAGTGGCCCACCATCGCCCCGCGCTGCGACCGATGCAGGCCGAGCAGCGACATCAGGTTCACGAGCGCGATCGCCGGTGCCGGCACGTCGTCGAAGTAGGACAGGTAGCTGTCGTTCAGCCCGGCCGCACACAACAGGTCCGCGTAGAGCTTGGCGTGCATCCGCTCGGCCCGCCCACCGCCGTACTCGTCGAACTCCACTGCCACGAGCGCCGCCTTGGCTCGTCCCGTCAGCCGCGGGATGAGCCAGGCGTGCGGGTCAGCCTCCTTGTGGTGGTAGGTGGACCGGTGCACGAAATACTCACGCAGATGCCACCATTTCCCCTCGTCCCGCAGGAAGTGCGACACCCCGCAGCCGGGCACCGGTTCGACAAGCAACTCGTCGAATGTGCCCGTCACGTCGTCACCGCCGGCGACCCCGGCGCGCAGGGCCGTGCGGAACACCCGCTCCAGTTCGGCGCGGAGCCGCAGCAGTCCGGGGTCCCATTCCCATTCCGGGTCGACCCCGGCGAGACCCCGGTAGTGCAACTCGTAGCAGGTGTGCAGTGCCACCGCGAGATCCGAGCCGAACGGGTCGATGCCCGAGACTTCGACCGCTGGCACCGGCGACCCCGGCTTGCGTCCTAGCGCGGTCAGGACCACGGCAGACAACGGTCCGCGTGCCGCCGGTGGCGTCGTGCCCCGTCTGGTCATGTGCTCGGTGGCCGTCATGACATCCCGTCCTCTCCGCAGAAGTCCCGTGCGAGCCGTCGCACCGCGCTGGACGCGTCGCCCGCCGCGCGCTGCCGCGCCGCGCCGGTGCCGCCAACGCGCACCCGCCTCACGAGGTCGTCGACCGTGGCCACGTCGCCGGTCTCGGACAACGCGTGCCGCACCGTGTCCACCAGCTCGGTGAGCAGGTCGACGGCAGGCCGTTGCCGTCCGGAGTGCGGGTCGACGCCCGGCCCGGCCAGCCCGTAGCGGGCCGCCGACCACACGCCGGCGGCCAGTACCTGATCGGACAGTTCCGGTGCCGTGCGGCCACGTTCGAGGTCGGCGAGCGCCGTCCGCACGAGCGCACGCGACAGCGCGGCCTGCAGCACCGCCCCGTCAGTGCCGAACGCGGTGTCAGCGACGCGGAACTCGACCGTCGGCAATCGGGACGACGGCCGTACGAGCCAGAACGTCATCGCATCATCCAGCAACACCCCGGCATCCACGAGCCGTCCGACGAGCGTGCGGTGCGCGGCCGCCGTGCCCAACCGCGGCGGTACGCCCGCACCGGGAAACCGTGACTGCTGCACCATTCGCCAGCTCGCGTAGCCGGTGTCGGAGCCGTTGTGCCACGGCGAGTTCACCGACACCGCGAGCAACGTGGCGAGCCACGGGCGAACGTGGTCGGTGACCGCGACGGCGGTGTCCCGGTCCCGCACTTCCACGTGCACATGACACCCGCATGTCTGGTAGTCGGCGATGACACCCGAGTAGCGCTCCGCGATCCGTGCGAACCGGTCCCCGACGGTGACCGCCGACACGCCGCCCTGCGGCGCCACCCCACTGCCCAGCAACCACAGATCGGGCGCCGCGGCGGTCAGCGTCCGCCGCGCGTGCCGCAGTTGCCCGTGGACATCGTCGAGGGACCGGCACCGTCCGGTGGCGGCCTCAACCTGGGTAGCGAGCAGTTCAGGATGCATGGCGGCGTCGGGTGCGGCCCAGCTCATCTGCACTGCGGCCCCCAGCACGCGCTCCGCGGCCGGTACGGTTCTACCTGTCGTCGGGTCGACGAGGAGGAACTCCTCCTCCACGCCGAGGAACCAGCCGTCACTGTCTTCGGACTCCTCAACCGCCATGCGGTCGAGTATCCGAATGCACACCCGCCAAACGACATCCGAACGGGCGCCTGCGGTGGGCATGCGGGCGTGGTTGCCGGAGGCGGGCTGGACCGTGGAGATCCCTGGGCCGGCGTGAACTTTGCCCAGGGATCTCCGGCGACGGGGACTACGAGCGGTGCTCCTGAACGGAGGACTTCGCCTCCTGTGCGCGATCGGTCACCTCACCAGCCGCCGACCGGGCATCGTCCGCGACGGTCGAGGCCGCGTCCGACGCCGTCGACGTGACCGACTCCGCGGCGCGCTTGGCGGGCTCGCGCAGGCTCTCCTTGAGCTCCTCCGCCACCTGGCTCGCCTGCTCGGCCACCGGCTCGCTGTGCTCGCGCACCCAGTCCGCGGCCTGGCCGGCCACCTGCTGTTCCGGTCTGCTCGCCGGTGCCACGGAGGAGAGCAGCCATCCCGCGCCGAAGGCGATCAGCCCGGCCGCCAGCGGGTTGCCCTCGGTGCCGCGTCGGATCGCCTGTGGTGCCTGGCCGACCGTCTCGGCTGCGCCGGCTGCCACCGAGGACGCCGTGTCGCCGATCTGATCGGTGGCAGTGGACAGGTTGTTGGTCGCCGTGCCCATGACCTTGTCCCGTGCGTTCGTCATCGCCCGGCGGGCACGGGTGACCTTGCGGTGCACGACCCGGCCCGGGGTCACCTTCTCCGCCAACATGTCCACATTGGTGCTCAGGTTGTGTTGGGTATGCTCGATCTCCCGGCGAAGCCGGTCCGGATCATCGGTAGTCATGACGATTCTCATTGCCTTTCAGCGCTTCTGGCACCTGCTTGAGGGTGTCGACCGTGCGTTCTGGTTCGGGATTGATCTTGCGTAGCGAGCGGCGCCCGGTCGCGTACAAGGCGGCGCCGATCACGGCCCACAGCACTGCCACGAGCAGCGCCGCCAGGCCGTGGTCCATCACGTTGGCCAGGGCCCACCACAGCGCGATCGAGGCGAACAGCAGCACCATGTAGCCGGCGAATCCCGCGCCGCCGAGCATGCCGGCGGCCTTGCCGGCCTTGGTGGCCTCCACCTTCAGTTCTGCCTTGGCCAGTGCGAGCTCCTGACGCATCAGGTCGGAGAGGTCTCGTGAGACGTTGCCGAGTAGGTCGCCGACCGACACGTTCTCGACATCGACGCCGGGTGTCGCCGTGCTGCCCGGTTCCTGTGGCGGCATGGTCATCGTGTCACCGGCCGGCCGGACGAGCCGGTTTGCGCCTCCCAGGCCGGTGGAGCCGGAGGCATCGAGTACCCCGGTGCCGGATCCACCGGTCGATCTGGCACCGGGAGATCGTAGGCGGGGTTCACGGCCTGCGCCGAACTCGCGCTCTGGGCGGCGATCGCGCCTCTGGTCAACCGGCCGACGACGACGCCGGCCAGTGCGGCGCCGGCGAGGAAGACGCCGGGCTTGCGGCGGGCGAAGCGCCGCGCCTCGTCGAGCAGGTCACCCGGTTCGCGCTCCTCCAGCCACGACGCCACGGTGCGGGCGCGCTCGGACGCCTGCCGCGTCACCTCCGGCACCATGCCTTTGCCCTCGGACTTTTCCGACATGTCGTGGAGTTGGTCGGCGAGTGCGTGCAGCCCGCTCGCTGCCTTGCGCTGCCCGGTCTTGGCCTGGTCGGCAAGCTGTCCCTTGCCTTCCTCGAACAGGTTTCGTGCCTCATGAGCCGCTTCCGAAGCGACTCGGTTCGCCTGCTCGCCAACGGTTCCGGCGACCTGGCCGCCGCGGTGTGCTGCCGTGCGCGCCACCTCGGCCGCCTCATCCTTGGCGACCTCGGGCGTGGACGGCGGCTCCTGCTGGTCGGGGGGAGGGGGAAATCCGTCCATGGGTCTACTCATTCTGAGCTCCTAGCTGTGGTGGGGGACCGACCGGGCACACCACGCTGCAGGATGTGCGAACGGCCAGGGCAGCCGAATACCCGGGCGAAATATCCATAACCCGGCTGATCCCGATTTTCTCCAGGACAAAGGGCTCAGTTTCGTCGCGACCGTTGGGGGTATCCGCTACGCCCGCGTGCTCAGGAAGAGGGCTGGGCGGCACCGCGGTGACGCGTGGCGATGTTTGTCGCGTGCTCCGGAGGGTAGCCCAGCTCAGCGTCAAGCAGCCGGCGCTCGACCTGTTGTGTGATGGACGAGCGAGGGGCGGCTGGGGAACGTGGAACTGGATTTCAAGTCCGCGGCGGCCCGCGGTTACGTGAGTACATCCGAACGGCTGGTCGCTGGGTGTGGAGACGAACCCGGGCGAGAACCTGCTGGTGCTGGGGATCAGCCGCCCCGGAACCGCCCACCCGGCTTCCGCGCAGCCGACGACAACGACGACCTGCCGGCACGCCTGATGAGTATCCGTCCCGCTGGCCGACATGCCGCAACGGGCGACCGTGCCCTACGCGAACACACGGAACTTTCCTGACCCTGTGACGTCCATCAGTCCTTCGTGGAGGTAAGCGTAGGCATGTGGTTGCTGCGACCGTATGGCGTCTATCGCCCGCAAGGAGACACCTGGTTGCTGGCCAGAGCGCTGAGTCAGGCCGGCATCCGGCCGGGGGCCGACGTGCTGGAGGTCGGCTGCGGTGCGGGGGCGCTCTCGATCCTGGCCGCGCGCACCCGACCGAGAGCACAGACGGCGGTGGACGTTTCGCGCCGAGCCGTGTGGGCCACGCGGTTCAACACCATGGTGCGCGGAATCCGTGTCCGGGTCGAGCGTGGTGACGCCTTCGACCGCGTTGCCGGGCGACGGTTCGACCTCATCCTCGCGAATCCGCCCTATGTGCCGGGCGAGCCGGCGGTTCCGTGCCGGGGGCCGAGCCGCGCCTGGAATGCCGGCGCCGACGGGAGGGCAGTGCTCGACCGCTTGTGTGCGGCCGCACCGCGGTTGCTCGCCCCGGCCGGCAGTCTCCTGACCGTCCACTCCACACTGTCCGATGTGGACATCACGCTTCGCCAGCTACGCGGCGGCGGGCTCAAGGCGTCCGTCGTCGCACGGGCGGACGAAGTCTTCGGTCCGGTGATGCGCGAGCGTGCGCAGGCCCTGCGTGACCAGGGGCTGCTCGCACCGGATCAACATCACGAAGAGCTCGTGGTGATCCGTGCGGATCACGAGGAACGGCCGCCGGACTGAGCCGTGAATGATTCGCCGTCCAGCGGGAACACCGGGTCCGAGTTGTCATCGAGAAGGAGGGCGGCCGTGGCCGAGAACCAGTACACCCAGCGGGATCCGCGAGATCAGTACCCGCGACCGGCGGAGCAGCGTGGGCAGGAACAGGGGCACCCGGGCAGCGGCGCCGCCATGGCACCTGAACCGGACCACGGTGAGACTTCCTATCGCGGCGGCGATCGGTTGGTGGACCGCAAGGCAGTGATCACCGGCGGCGACTCGGGGATCGGTCGCGCCGTGGCGGTGGCGTTCGCCCGTGAGGGCGCGGACGTGCTGCTGTCCTTTCTCCCGGAGGAGCAGCACGACGCCGAGGAGACGGCGAAGTTGGTGCGTCTGGCGGGACGCGAGGCCGTGTTGGTAGCCGGCGATATTCGGGACGAGCAGCTGTGCGGCCGGATCGTCGAACGCGCGGTGGAGAAGTTGGGTCGCATCGACGTCCTGGTGAACAACGCCGCCTACCAGATGTCACAGGACGATGGGCTCCTGGGGATCTCCACCGATCAGTTCGACCGGGTGTTCAAGACGAACATCTATGCGATGTTCTGGCTGTGCAAGGCCGCCGTACCGCACATGAGGCCCGGGTCGAGCATCATCAACACCTCGTCGATCCAGGCGTTCCAACCGTCACCGGAGCTGTTGGACTACGCCTGCACCAAGGCCGCGATCGTGAACTTCACCAAGGCGTTGTCCGCTGACCTGATGAGCAGGGGCATCCGAGTCAACTCCGTGGCGCCGGGTCCGGTGTGGACCCCGCTGATTCCCGCGACCATGCCCGCCGAGAAGGTAGATACCTTTGGCGGACAAACCCCGCTGGGGCGCGCCGCGCAGCCCGCAGAGTTGGCCCCGCCCTACGTGTTCTTCGCTTCTCAGGAGTCGAGCTACGTCACCGGCGAGGTGCTGGGAGTGACGGGCGGCCAGGTGTTGACATGAGGCACATTGAGCTGTGTCGCGCCGTCAAGGATGGTTGAGTGCTCGCTGTGACTCGACGATCTTTACGGCGACGTGGGCGACGAGGCGGTCGTCGGGGTTGGTGAGGTCGAGAGGGGTGAGCTGTTCGATGCGCTGGATGCGGTAGGAGATCGTGTTGACATGCACGCGCAGCGCGCGGGCGGCTTGTTTGAGGCTTTCGTGCTGGTTGAGGTAGGTCGACAGGGTCGCGATGAGGTCGACCTTGTGGTTGGCGTCGTAGTCGATGAGTGGGCCGAGGATCTCCTGGGCGAAGCGCCACAGCTGCCGCATGTCGCCGATCTGGAGGAGTAGCCGGTAGATGCCCAGCTCGTCGTAGGGGATCACCTGGTCGGACCGGCCGATTCGGGTGCCGATGTCGATGGCGTGCTGGGCCTGGCGCAGACCGGTCGGCGCGTGCTCGGGGTGTTCGGTCCGTTCGCTGAGGCCGCAGGTGGGGTCGGCCTCGATTTTCTTGTGTCGCAGTAGTTTTACGCAGTTGGCCAGTGCGCGGTCGGCCTGGGCCCGGCCCGGCTCGGGGCTCGTCTCGCGCAAGATCATCACCACCTCGGCGCCGCGGGCGACGGCCAGGGCGTCGGGCAGCGCCGAGGTTACCCTTTCGACGAATTCGTCGGCGACGCCGTGGGTGGGGCCGGGCGACGGGTCGAGGACGTTGGGGCGCAGCACCGCGACGCGGTATGGCTGCGGGTCGTCGAGGCCGAGTGAGCGGGCCTTGCGGCGTGCGTCGGCGCTGTCCAGAAAGTTGCCCGACACCAGCGCGTCCACGATCGCCGCCTGGTAGCGCAGGCCGAGGTCGGAGTTGGTGCGTTCGTTGGCGAGCGTCAGCGCGAACAACGTCGCCGCGTACGTCGTGGTCAGCAGGTCGGCGTCGTCGGAGCGGACGCCGTCGGTGCCGGTGTGGTCGAGCACGACGAGGTAGCCGAGGGTGGTGTCGCCGATGGTGATCGGGGTCGCCTGGCAGCCGCGGGCCAGCGCCGAGTCGGGCATGGCCGGCAGTCGCAGCGGGCGTCGTTCGGTGGCCAGCGCGCGCAGCATCCGGCCGACCGCGACGTCGTCGGACTTCCAGCCGGCGGTGTCGTCGCCGGCCTGAGCCAGAAGGACGAACGTGGGATCGAGCAGCAGTACGGCCTGGTTCAGCGTCTCGGCGAGCACCCGGGTGAGCTGGCGCGCGTCGGCGCCGCGTACGGCGGCGTCGGCGACCTGGTCGCAGATGGTGATCATGCGTCGGTACAGCGAGTTCTGCCGGGACAGTCCGGTGATCACGTCCGTTCCGTCGGGGGAGTGGGCCGGCTCTGCGCTCATGTCGAGCTCCTGAGTCGGTGCAGGCTCGTCACGAGGGCCGCTGCGCCGGCGTCGTGGCCGGCCGGAAGGTGTACGAGCACGCCGGAGACGAGGTCGCGCAGCTTGGTCACGGTGTCCAGTGTTGTGGTGACGATGTGGTCGAGGTCGGTGGTGTGGGACGGCAGCGCGGGTGGTGCGGACACTTCCGGGTCTTCTTGGGTGCGTCGCAGGATGGTGATCAGGTCCTCGAAAGGGGCGAGCGCGGCGATCACGGGGAGGTCGGCGCCGCGGGTGCGTAGCTCGGTGAGGCAGCGCAGGGCGTCGGGCACGTCGTAGATGACGTCGGTGAGGAGGAAGTGTGCGCCCGCGGCGACTTTCTGTTCGGCCCGGTCCAGTTCGTGGCCGCGGTCGCGGGCCGCGGTGCGTAGGGCCGCGCCGATGACGAATCGTGTCGTGTCTGGTGTGGACACTCCACGCCAGTCCATGCCGTCGTTGAGCCCGGCGAGCGCGGCGACAAAGCGTGTCGAGTCCACGTCCCATGCCGAGCCAGGATCGGGGTAGTCGCCCGCGACGCGGGGTGTGCCGGTTCGGCAGACCAGCAGGTGCAACCCGAGGGCGTGCGCGCCGAGCAGGTCGGCCTGCAGCGCGGCGAGGCTGCGGCCGGCCGTTTCCACCTGCAGCACGACGTCGGTGCGTACCCGCTCGCTGAGCAGCACGCCGGCGGCGACCGGGCTGACCCGCGCGGCGGGCGGGCCCGGGTCGGTGATCGCGAGCAGGTCGGCGCCGGCCGCGGTGAGCCGTTCGGCCTGGTCGATGAACTCTGCCAGCCCAGTTCCGTGAGGTGCGTGCATGCCGGCCAGCACGACGAACCGGTCCCGGTACGGCCAGCTGATCTGGTCGGGCAGGTGCCTCGCCCGGGTCGTGCCTATCGCGACCCGGGTCGGGTCGCGCGGTGCCGGGCGTGGCCGCCGGGCCGGGGCGAGGTCGGCGACCGCGTCCGCCACCGCACGGATGTGTGCCGGCGTGGTGCCGCAGCAGCCGCCGACGATCGTGGCACCGCTCGCCACGAACCGCTGCGCGGCCTTGGCGAAGTAGTCGATGTTGTGCGCGTACCGGAGTTGTCGGCCCATCCGGCGCGGGATGCCGGCGTTGGGCTGCACGGACACGGGCAGTGCGCAGTTGCGGGCCAGTTCGGCGACCACGTCCTGCAACACGGCCGGGCCGACTGTGCAGTTGGCGCCGAGTGCGGCGAGGTCGAGTTCGGCCAGCACCGCGGCCACGGCCGCGGGTTCCTCGCCGCGCAGGGTGCGGCCGTCCTCGCCGAAGGTCAACTGCGCGACCACCGGCAGGTCGCACTCGGCCAGCGCGACCTCGACGGCCTGCACGAGCGACTCCGTGTCGCCGAAGGTCTCGAGCATGATCACGTCGACCCAGTTGGTCAGCGCCGCGATCTGCTCGCGCAGTATCGACGCGCGCTCACCGGCGGGTATCCGGCGGGTGAGGGTCGCGCTCATCGCCGGCCCGATGCTGCCCGCGACCATCACGTCGCCGCCCCGGCCCGCGTCACGGTCGAGGCCACGGTCGGCGGCCGCCTCGCGGGCCAGGCGCGCGCCCGCGATGTTGATCTCCACAACGCTGTCCTCGAGCCCGAACCTGGCCAGGCGTAAGCGGTTCGCGTCGAACGTGTTGGTCTGCACGAGCCGCGCGCCGGCTGCGAGGTAGGCGGTGTGCAGGTCGCGCACCAGGTTCGGCCGGGTCAGGTTGAGCTCGCAGAGGGACCGGTCGAGCGGCACGCCGGCCGAGTGCAGCATGGTGCCCATCGCGCCATCGCACACCAGGACACGCTCGCTCGTGCCGGGAGCCCACGCCGATCGGGCCTCGCGCCGCGTGTCAGTCACCGGCACCACCTGACCTCTTTGTCGGTGAATGAGACTGACTTGTCTCATGATGCTATCGCATCGTCGAGTCATCTGTATGTATGCATTGACCACCACATTGCGTGAGGCGTAGTCTACGCAGACAGTCTGAGACAGACCGGTCTCAATCTTCGACTCGGACATCAGTGCACTCCACGTTGATTCAAAGGAGAAGACGACTCATGAGTGCTTATGACCCGAGGACGGACACCGGCATCCCGACCGAGCCGGTCGGCTCACTGCCGCGGCCGAGCAAGCTGCAGGAGACCTACGCGGCCTACGACGCCGGCACGGCGACGCGGGAGGAGCTGGAGGTCGAGCAGGACAAGGCGGTGCGGGACTCCATCGAACGCGGCGAGGCCACCGGCGCACCGATCATCTCCGACGGCGAGCAGCGCTGGTCGAGCTTCGCCACCTACCCGGTCACCGACACGCTGGCGGGTACGGGGCTTGCCGACCATCTCGGTGCGGGCGGTCAGTTTTTCGCGATCTTCGCCGACGGGCACGGCCGGCAGCTGCCGAAACTCACCAGCGGACCGTTCCGGTACAAGACGTTCGCCGCGGAGACGCTGAAGAAGTCGATCGGTCTCACCTCCCGGCCGCTGAAGCAGGCCGTGATCGCGCCGTCCATGCTGGCGTTGCTGTACCCGCTGGACGAGGAGGTGCCGAACTACCCGCGGGCGCAGTTCGAAGAGGATCTCACCAACGAGTGCGAGAAGGACATCCGGCAGGCGTTCGCGGCGGGTGCCGCACGGGTGTCGATCGACTTCACCGAGGGCCGACTGTCCACTCGCAACGATGCGCGCAACCCGTGGACCGGGCGAAACCTGTTGCCGCACTTCATCGAGCTGAACAATCGGGTGCTCGACCGGTTCACCGCGGAAGAGCGGGCGAGCATCGGCATCCACACGTGCCCTGGCGGCGACCGGGACTCGGTGCACAGCGCGGACGTGGACTACAACGACCTGTTGCCCACCATGTTCACCATGAACGCCGGCTACTTCCTGATCCAGCTCGCGAGCGAGCGGGACCGTGACCGGGTCTACAAGATGATCGGCGAGCACCTCCGCGACGACGCGAACGGCGTGGCCCAGATGGCCTATCTGGGCGTGATCAACCCCCTGAACCCGCGGGTGGAGAGCCCCGAGGAGGTGCGGGACGCGTTGGTGCGGGCCTCGAACTTCATCTCGAAGGAGCGCATCGGCGCCACCGATGACTGTGGGTTCTCGCCGTTCAGCATCGACGAGAAGCCCAACCACGGTTCGCCCGACTTCGCGCGGGACATCGCGTTCCAGAAGATCACCAACCGGGTGGCGGGTGCCCGGATGGCGGCCGACAAGCTGGGTGTCGGCTGATCCTGCCATGAGCCGATCCGCCGGGGTGGCGGTTTCCGTTGCCCCGGCGGATCTTTCACCTACTCAGTAGCGATGCCGTGCGCACGCAGCAGCAGAACGCCGACCTCACGGGCCCGGGCGGCGGCGTGCGTGTCGCCCTCGTGGGCGGCCATGATCGAACCCTTCATGAGGATGTGCCACTGGCGGGCGAACGAGTCAGCGTCCTTGATCGCCGCGGCTGCGGCGAGGCCCTTGAGGTAGTGCCGGATGTTAGCCAGGTGCTGCACGCTCGCCTGGTAGACCGGGTTGTCCTTGCCGGTGGTCTCGATCATGGTGGTGAGGAAGGAGCAGCCCTCGAAGTCGGACTTGGCGAACCATTCGCCGAAGACGTCGAAAATCGCCAGTAGCTGTTCGGCGGGCGTGGTTCCGCGGCGTTGAGTCTCGGCCTGCAACCACTCCTCGGTCCACGCTCGTTCCCGCCGCTGCAGGAAGTCAAGAATCAGATCGGTCTTGGACGGAAAATTGCGGTAGAGGGTCATCTTCGCGGTGCCGGCCTTCGCGATAATCGCGTCGACTCCGACCGCGGCCGTGCCTTCCCGACTGAACAGCTCGTAAGCGGCGCGGCCGACTCGTTCGCGTCCGCTGTCCTTGTTCTGCCCGTCCACCGTTGCCATTCCCGTTGTTTCCTCGTTTCGCACGATGCCTCGATGATACCCGCTGCATCGCCGAATCGGCCCGGCGCGCGGGCCGGGTTTGTCGGCGGCGCACAAAACGGTGGCATCGAATTCGTGGCCGCGCACGGTACCGGTGAGGAGCCCGCCATGTCCGAGGCCCGCCGCCGGCCGGGATGGTGGCGACTTCCCGGCCTCGCCGTGGCGGTCGGCGCGGGCGCGGGCGCCGCCGGGATCGCGCTGCGGGTCCTGGTGGACGGCGTGACGTGGCTGGCCGCGGGAACGACCGAGTACGGCCCGGTCGGGCGCTCGTCGAGCGGTGCCCTGGCGTGGCTCGGGCCGATGTTCCTGGTGTGCGCGCCGGTGCTGGGTGGGCTCGGGTACGGCTGGTTCGTGCACCGGTTCGCGCCCGGTACCCGCATGGTGGGCATCCCCGAGGTGATGCTGGCGGTCGCCGGCCGGGGCGAGGTCCGCCCGAGGACGGCGGCGGTACGCACGGCCGCCGCGGCGGTGTGCCTCGGCACCGGCGGTTCGATCGGCCGGGAGGGCCCGACCGTGGCGGCCGGCGCGGCGATCGCCGCGTTGCTCGGTCGCCGCGCCGGCCTGGCGGTGGCCGACGTGCGCGTGCTCATCGGCTGCGGCGCCGCGGCGGCGACGGCGGCGGTCTTCGACACCCCGGCCGCCGCCGTGGTGTTCGCGCTGGAGCTGTTCCTGGCGAAACCCCTGCTCTCGGGCCCGTCGCGGAGTCGTGGCCGGCCGCCCGGCATGCCGACGGTGCTCGGCCAGACCTCCGCGCTGCTCGCCGTGTCGGCGGTCGTCGCGGCCGGGTTGCGGCGGTGGGCGCTCGGTGGCGAGCCGTCCGTCGGGCCGGCGCCGGACGATCTGGAGCTTGTCCTCGTGTGCGGGCTCGGTGTGGTCGGGGGTCTGGTTGGCGCCGGTTTCGGGGTGCTGCTCCACCGCACCGTGGCTGCCGCCGACCGGTTCTGGCGGTGGCCGCCGTGGCTGCGGCCGGCCGCCGGTGGGCTGCCGCTCGGCCTGCTGCTCCTGGCGTTGCCGCAGCTGTACGGCGCCGGCCCCGCCGTGATCGCGGCGGCCTTCGCCGGGGCGCTTCCGCTCGCGCTGCTGCTGGCGCTGACCGTGGGCAAGATCGTCGCGACGAGTCTCACACTGGCTGCAGGCGGGGTCGGTGGGGTGTTCGCGCCGCTGCTGTTCGTCGGCGCCACGCTGGGGGCCGCATGGGGCACGGTCGCCGGGCACGTCGGCGGGTACGCGCTGGTCGGCAGCGCGGCGGTGCTCGCGGGCGCCGCGCGGGTCCCGGTCACCGCGGCCGTGTTCGTCGTCGAGCTGACCGGACTCGTCGACCTGGCCTTGCCGCTGCTGGCGGCGGCCGTGGTGGCGGCCTGCGCCGGCCGGGTGGTCTCGCCCGGCACCATTTTCACCGCAAGCCCGCGCTCGCCTGCTTCGAATTGTGTTTCGGCCACAAGGTCGGGCCGGCGAAATTTGTGTCGCGAACCGGCTGTTGGAACCTCGTCCGTGACCCGGATCATAGGAGCGGAAAGAATGGAGTTCGCCATGACCGTAACTCAGGTCCGCGCCGCGCACGACCGTTCTGCCACGACCTTTGACTGGCCGCGCGGATTCGATCGTATTCCGGATGCCGACTGGGCCCGCCAACCCGTCGCGGAATTCGGGCTCAGCTACGACAGCGTCGGTGCGCACACCTGGTACAAGAATCTCGAGCCGACGGTCGCACAGGTGCTGGCCGCGCTTGGGGAGAACAAGCTGCTGGTCGACTACTCGAGCGGCACTGGAATTCTTGCCGGGCGACTGCTGGCCAACGTCGAATATCCAGTGGGAATTCTGAACGTCGACGCCTCCCCGAAGTTCCTCCGGGTGGCCCTGGAGAACTTTCGGCAGGACGAACGGGTGGCTTTCCGGCTGCTCAACTACCTGAAGGCGGAGCGGCGGCTGCAGCTGCTCGACGAGGTGGTCGACGGCCCCCTGCTCGACCGCGGCGCCGACGTGATCACCTCCACGAACGCCATCCACCTGTACTACAACCTCGCCGAGACACTGCAGTCCTGGGCGCGCATCCTGCGTCCCGGCGGGCTGACGTTCACCGGCTCGGCGAACCTGAGCAACCCCCTGCGCAGGCCGGGGGACTGGATCATCGACGAGACAGTCGCCAAGGTCAACGAGATCGCCGCCGAGGTGGTCGCCAGGGAGCCCGCGTTCGAGCGGTACCGCGAGACGCTCGAGGACAGCGAGGCGATGGCCGGGCACACCCGGCTGCGGGAGAAGGTATTCGTCCCGGTGCGCCCACTCGAGGAGTACCTTGACGCCTTCTCCGACGCGGGCCTCACCGTCCTGCATGTCTTCGACGCGACCATCTACGCCCAGGTCGACGAGTGGTGCCAGCTGCTGCACACCTATCACGACGGGGTGCTCAGCTGGGTCGGTGGATCGCCCAAAGTGGACGGTCGAACGCCGGACGAGGACGCGCTGGCCGACCGGCGGTTCCTGATCAGGTACTGCCTGGAGAAGCTGTTCCCGGCGCAGGAGTCGTTCCCCTGCACCTGGACCTACATCACGTGCCGGCGATGAGGCCCGTCTACGTCGCGGGCATCGGCATGACCCGGTTCGCCAAGCAGCCGAACCGCTCGTTCAAGGACCTCACCGGCGAGGCGGTCACCGCCACGCTCAAGGACGCCGGCCGAACTGTGGCCGACGTCCAGGCGTGCTTCTTCGGCAACGCGGTGGCGGGGTCGATCACCGGACAGGAGATGCTGGCCGGTCAGTTCGCCCTGCGGCCACTGGGTTTCGGTGAGATCCCGATGTCCAATGTGGAGAACGCGTGCGCGTCGGCGTCGACCGCTTTCCACCTCGCCTGGCAGAGCGTGGCGACCGGGGTGCACGACATCGTACTGGCGGTGGGCGCGGAGAAGATGACCCATCAGGACAAGGCCCGCTCGTTCGCGGCGATCGGTGGCTCGGTGGACATGGACACGGTGCCCGCGGACCTGCCGGCCGGTCGCTCGTTCCTGATGGACCTCTACGCCGAGTCCGCGCAGCGGTACCTGAGCAAGACCGGTGCCACGGCGGAGGATCTGGCCCTGGTCGTGGTCAAGGCTCAGCACAACGGGTCGTTGAGCCCGGCAGCACAGTTCGGCGCTGAGCTCACCGTCGCCGACGTCCTCGCGGCGCGCCACATCGTCGGCCCGTTCACCCTGCCGATGTGCTCGCCGATCTCCGACGGCGCCGCGGCGGCGTTGCTGGTCAGCGACGACTTTCTGACGGGCGCGCCGCCGACGGAGGTGCTCGCCTCGGTCAACCACACCGCGCCGGCCGACGGCTCGCGCAGCGTCACCGAGGCCGCGGCCGCCGTGGCCTACGAGCAGGCCGGGCTCGGCGCCGACGACCTGGACTGCGTGGAGGTCCACGACGCCGCCGCGTCCGCCGAGCTGATCATCACCGAGCAGCTCGGGCTCGCCGAGCCCGGCGGCGGTGCCGCGCTCGTGCGCAGCGGCGAGACCGCGCTCGGCGGCCGGCGACCGGTCAACACCGGCGGCGGCCTGCTCGCCCGCGGCCACCCGATCGGCGCGACCGGCCTCGCGCAGATCGTCGAGATCGTCCAGCAGCTGCGCGGCGACGCCGGTCGCCGCCAGGTGCCGGACGCCCGCATCGGACTGACCCAGAACGCCGGCGGCTGGCATGGCGACGACAACGTGGTCAGCGTGATCCACCTGTTCGGCCGGCAGCAAAGGAGCCCGTCATGACCGAGTTCGTGTTCACCTCCGAGTCGGTGACCGAAGGACACCCCGACAAGATCGCCGACCAGATCTCCGACGCGGTGCTCGACGCGGCCCTGACCGCGGACCCCTACTCCCGGGTGGCCTGCGAAACCCTGGTCACCACGGGCCTCGTCGTGGTCGCGGGCGAGATCACCACGCCCGACCAGCTCGACATCGCCGCCATCGTGCGGGACACCATCAGGCGCATCGGCTACACCGCGGCCTGCGGGTTCGACGCCGAGAGCTGCGGCGTGCTGAGCGCGCTGGACAAGCAGTCGCCGGACATCGCGCAGGGCGTGGACACCGCGCACGAGGCACGCGACGGCGCGAGCACCGAGGATCTCGACCGGGTCGGCGCCGGCGACCAGGGCATGATGTTCGGCTACGCCACCAACGAGACGCCCGAGCTGATGCCGATGCCGATCGCGCTCGCGCACCGGCTCGCCCGCCGACTCGCCGAGGTACGCAAGAACGGCGACCTGGCCTACCTGCGCCCGGACGGCAAGACCCAGGTCACCGTCCGCTACGAGGACAACGTGCCGGTCGCGGTGGAGAAGGTGCTCATCTCCACCCAGCACGACGAGGGCGTCGAGGCGCGGATCCCCAGCCACCTGTGGGAGTACGTGGTCACCGACGTCATCCCGGCCGAGCTGTACGACGCGAAGTCGTTGCGCGCCAACTTCTTCGTCAACCCGACCGGCCGGTTCGTGATCGGCGGCCCGGTGGGCGACGCGGGACTCACCGGCCGCAAGATCATCGTGGACACCTACGGCGGGTTCGCTCGGCACGGCGGCGGCGCGTTCTCCGGCAAGGATCCGTCCAAAGTGGACCGCTCGGCCGCGTACGCGGCGCGGTACGTCGCGAAGAACATCGTCGCGGCCGGACTCGCGGACCGCGCGGAGGTGCAGGTCGCCTACGCCATCGGGATGGCGAGGCCGCTGTCGCTGCTGGTGGAGACGTTCGGCACCGAGCGGGTGCCCAAGGAGCGGCTCGTCGAGCTGGTCGACGAGCACTTCGACCTGCGCCCGGCGGCGTTCCGCGACTACCTGCGGCTGCACCGGCCGATCTACGCCAAGACCGCCGCCTACGGCCACTTCGGCCGCGACGACGCCGACTTCACCTGGGAGCAGACAGACCGTGCCGAGGCGCTCGCCGCCGACGCCGGCGTGACCGCGACCGCTGTGGCATGAGGAGCTGACGTGACCATCGTCGTCACCGGGTCCATCGCGACCGACTACCTGATGGTGTTCCCCGGCCGGTTCGCCGACCAGCTCATGGAGGGCAAGCTCGACAAGGTCTCACTGTCCTTCCTGGCCGACGAACTCGAGATCCGGCGCGGCGGGGTGGCCGCCAACATCGCCTACGGCCTCGGCTGCCTCGGGCACGCGCCCGTACTCGTCGGGTCGGTCGGCACGGACTTCGCCGAGTACGGCACCTGGCTCGCCGACCACAACGTCAACACCGACCACGTGCGGTACTCGACGACCCGGCACACCGCGAAGTTCCTGTGCACCACCGACACCGCCCACAACCAGATCGCCACCTTCTACGCCGGTGCCATGGACGAAGCACGCGAGATCGAGCTCGCGCCCATCCTGGCCGGGCTCGCCGACCCGCTGGTCGTGGTCAGCCCGAACGACCCCGACGCGATGCTGCGACACACCACCGAGTGCCGCGAGCTCGGCGTGCCGTTCGTCGCGGACCCGTCCCAGCAGCTGGCCAGGATGACCGGCGAGGACATCCGCGACCTGGTGGACGGCGCCACCTACCTGTTCACCAACGAGTACGAACGCACCCTGCTGACCTACAAGACCGGGTGGGCCGACGACGACGTGCTCGACCGGGTCGGCACCTGGGTCACCACCCGTGGCCGGCTCGGCGCGTCGATCGAGAGCTGCGAGCGTGCCACGATGACCGTGCCGGTCGTGGTGCCGGCCGGCGGCACCGAGCCGACCGGCGTCGGCGACGCCTTCCGCGCCGGGTTCCTCGCCGGCATCGCGCGGCGGTTCGACCAGGAACGCTCCGCGCAGCTCGGGTGCATGCTGGCCACTCTGGTGCTGGAGACGGTCGGCACCCAGGAGTACCGCGTCAACCCCGAAGTGTTCGTCGAGCGGGTCACCAGTACCTACGGACCGGCCGCCGGTGCCGCCGCACAGTCCTACTTGGACGACACCCTCGTAAAGGAAAGCGCATGACCATTACCGACTTCAAGGTCGCCGACCTGACGCTCGCCGAGTTCGGACGGAAGGAGATCACGCTCGCCGAGCACGAGATGCCCGGCCTGATGGCCATCCGCGCCGAGTATGCCGACGCCCAGCCGCTGCGCGGCGCCCGGATCGCCGGCTCGCTGCACATGACCGTGCAGACCGCGGTGCTGATCGAGACCCTCGTCGCGCTCGGCGCCGACGTGCGGTGGGTCAGCTGCAACATCTTCTCCACCCAGGACCACGCCGCCGCGGCCGCGGTGGTCGGCCCGACCGGCACACCGGACGAGCCGGCCGGCGTGCCGGTGTTCGCCTGGAAGGGGGAGACGCTCGAGGAGTACTGGTGGTGCACGCAGCGGCTGTTCACCTTCAGGGGTGAGCGCGGTACCACGGTCGGACCGAACATGATCCTCGACGACGGCGGTGACGCCACTCTGTTGGTGCACAAGGGAGTGGAGTATGAGCGGGCCGGTGTCGTGCCGGAACCGTTGAAGTCGGACTCCGAGGAGTACCGGCTCGTGCTCGACGTGCTGCGGGACTCGATCGCGGCCGACCCGACCCGGTTCACCCGTATCGCCGACGGGATCGTCGGTGTGACCGAGGAGACCACCACCGGCGTGCACCGCCTCTACGAGCTTGCCGCCGCGGGCGAGTTGCTGTTCCCGGCCATCAACGTCAACGACTCGGTCACGAAGTCCAAGTTCGACAACAAGTACGGCTGCCGACACTCCCTTGTGGACGGCATCAACCGCGCGACCGACGTCCTCATCGGCGGCAAGGTCGCTGTGGTGTGTGGCTACGGCGACGTCGGCAAGGGCTGTGCCGAGTCGCTGCGCGCCCAGGGTGCGCGCGTGGTGATCACCGAGATCGACCCGATCTGTGCGCTGCAGGCGGCGATGGACGGCTACCAGGTCGCCACGCTCGAGGACGTCGTGTCCACAGCGGACATCTTCGTCACGTCCACCGGAAACCTCGACATCATCACCGCCGACCACATGGCGAAGATGAAGCATCAGGCCATCGTCGGCAACATCGGCCACTTCGACAACGAGATCGACATCGCCGGCCTGCACCAGTTCCCCGGCATCGTGCGCACCGAGATCAAACCGCAGGTGCACGAGTGGCGCTTCGTTGACGGACACACGGTGCTCGTGCTGTCCGAGGGGCGGCTGCTCAACCTCGGCAACGCCACCGGCCACCCGAGCTTCGTCATGTCGAACTCGTTCACCAACCAGGTGATCGCGCAGATCGAGGTGTTCACCAAGCCGACCGAGTACGAGCGGCAGGTGTACGTGCTGCCCAAGTACCTCGACGAGAAGGTAGCCCGGCTGCACCTCGACGCGCTCGGGGTGCGGCTCACCGTCCTGTCGAAGAAGCAGGCCGAGTACATCGGCGTACACGTCGAGGGACCGTACAAGCCCGATCACTACCGGTACTAGCCATGGGCGAGGTCCGATCGTGATCATCACCGAGGAGCACGAGGCGCTGCGGGAGGCCGTGCGGGCGCTCGCGGAGAAGGAGATCGCGCCGTACGCCGCCGAGGTGGATGAGAAGGAGCGGTATCCGGTCGAGGCGCGGGACGCGTTGGTGCGTGCCGGGTTCAACGCCGTGCATGTGCCGGAGGAGTACGACGGCCAGGGTGCGGACGCGGTCGCGGCGTGCATCGTCATCGAGGAGGTCGCCAGGGTTGACGCGTCGGCGTCGCTCATCCCGGCGGTCAACAAGCTCGGCACGCAGCCGATCATTCTGTCCGGTTCGGACGAGGTGAAGAAGTTGGTGTTGCCCACGCTCGCGTCGGGTGAGGCGTCGGCGTCGTATGCGTTGTCGGAGCGCGAGGCGGGCTCGGACACCGCGTCGATGCGCACCCGGGCCGTGCGTGACGGTGACACATGGGTGCTCAACGGCACGAAGGCGTGGATCACCAACGCCGGCGAGTCGACCTGGTGCACGGTGATGGCCGTCAGCGACCCGAACGCCGAGAAGAAGGCCAACGGCATCTCGGCGTTCGTCGTGCACAAGGACGACCCCGGCTTCACGGTCGGGCCGAAGGAGCGCAAGCTCGGCATCAAGGGCAGCCCGACCTGCGAGATCTACTTCGAGAACTGCGTGATCCCGGCCGAGCGCATCATCGGCGAGCCGGGCACCGGGCTGAAGACCGCGTTGCGCACCCTGGACCACACCCGCCCGACGATCGGCGCGCAGGCGCTGGGCATCGCGCAGGGCGCGCTCGACGCGTCGATCGCGTATGTCAAGGACCGCAAGCAGTTCGGCCAGCGCATCGCCGACTTCCAGGGCGTCCAGTTCATGCTGGCCGACATGGGCATGAAGATCGAGGCCGCGCGGCACCTGGTGTACGCCTCGGCCGCGGCGACCGAGCGCGGCGACAAGCGCGCAAGCTTCATGGCTTCGGCCGCGAAGACGTACGCGTCCGACACGGCGATGGAGGTCACCACCGACGCGGTCCAGCTGTTCGGCGGCGCGGGGTACACAAAGGACTTCCCGGTGGAACGCATGATGCGCGACGCCAAGATCACCCAGATCTACGAGGGCACGAACCAGATCCAGCGCATGGTCATGGCCCGCGCCCTCCTCAAGGCCTGACCGGGTGCCGTCAGCAGGGCCGGACCTCAGCAGGGCAATGCGATGTCGAGGGTTACGAGGCCACCTTCTTCCCCCGCTCGCGCAGGTGGTAGCCCATCGCCAGCCCGGCTTGGCCGCCGCCGACCACGGCAACATCCAGAACGTGCTCGAGCACGGCGTCAGATGTGGTGTCGGGTGCTGTGTCGGGGTCGGTCATGGCGGGCCCGCGGTGCCGGGCCAGGTCAAGGTGAACGTCTCAAGCCTGCCGCCCGGCGCGGCGCGGCCGTGAAGGGCGCGTTCGGGACACGGCCCGATGCCCTGAAGGACCCCTTCATGTCACTCAACGACATGAAGGGGTCCTTCATGGCATGACCACTGTCTCGAAAGCGCCCTTCACGACCGCGTGATCAAACCCCCGAAAGACTTCCGACCTTGACCACTTAGCAGCAGTGGTCGCCGCGCCAGGCGCCCCGGCCTTCCCGGACCGCCACGGCAGCGATCACCAGCGCGACGATCGGGTCGGCCCACGACCACCCGAACAGGCTGTTGACCACCAGCCCGACGAGCAGGACTCCAGACAGGTACGTGCACAGCAACGTCTGCTTCGAGTCCGCGACCGCACTCGCCGACCCCAACTCCCGACCGGCCCGGCGTTGCGCGTACGACAACCCGGGCATCACCGCCAACGACACGGCGGCCAACACGATCCCCACCGTCGAATGGTCCGCATCCGCGCCGCCGACCAGGGCCCGCACGGACTCGACGGTGACGTACGCGGCGAGCGCGAAGAACGACACCGCGATGACCTTCAACGCCGTCCGCTCGCGGGCCTGCGGGTCGGCGCCGGAGAACTGCCATGCCACCGCGGTCGCCGACGCAACCTCGATCACCGAGTCCAGGCCGAACCCGATCAACGCGGTCGACGACGCCACGGTGCCGGCGGTGATCGCGACGACCGCCTCGACGATGTTGTAGGTGATCGTCGCCGCGACCAGCCACCGCACCCGCCGCGTCAGCACCGCCCGGCGAGCTGGCGCGACCTGGACAACCGTGGTCGGCGCGGTGCAGCAACCACCCGCACACCCATCTCCACAGCCCTCACCGTGTACGTCTCGGCCGGACGCGACCAACGGCAGGTCACCGAATCCGTCGCTCACCGATCCGCCGACCCGGAAGCGAGATCGGCGAACGGCAACGGGCACTCCGGCCGCTCGGCGCAGTCGATCAGGTCGTCACAGCCGGCGTCGACCGCGGCCCGAAGCGAGTCGCGGATGACCGACAAATCCGCGATCCGCGCCTCCACCTCGGCCAGCTTCGTCTCCGCTCGGGCCGCCAGGCCTGGCGTGCCACGCTGATGCGCACCCAGATCGAGCAGTTCAGCGACCTCGTCGAGGGTGAACCCGAGACGCTGCGCCGCCTTGATCACCCGGAGCACCGTCACCGCCTCCGGCCGGTACACCCGGTGCCCGCCCAACGTCCGCTCCGGCTCGGCCAACAACCCGCGCCGCTCGTAGTACCGCAACGTCTGCGGGTTCACCCCGGCCGCCTCCGCGACCTGCCCACTACGCAGCCCGGTCACGACCGCAGCACCGATCCGGCCCGTGCCGCGAGCGCGTCCAGCACCTCGATATGTGCCTGCGACACCGCGACGTCCAAGGTGAGCGCTCCGGCGGTGGCGGTAAGCGTGAACGTGAAGAATGAGCAGCATCCGGTCTCCCGCGTGACCAGGCTCGCCGCCGTCGCGGCAACCTCCGGCGTCGGCGCCAGATCGAACCGGACCACGGCCGGCGCCGGCCGCGTCATCCCCTCGACCGCGGTGGCGAACAACTCGTCGAACTCGACCAACCGCAACGGCTGATCGACGGTGGGAAGCGTGCACGCGCTCGGCGCCCACGACTCGGTCAACTCCAGCTCGGCACCCATGGCTCCACGGTAAGCCTGTACCCAGGTACCGGATGCAACACTGTTCTCTGAACGGTCAGCCGGTGCGGCGGGAGCGGGCCAGAGCCAGCCCACCGAGGACCATGGCGATCAGCCCCACCATCAGGGCCACGTAGGCCCCGCCTCGCCCGTTGCCGGTGCCGATACCAGCGTCGGAGGTGGCCACGACCAGCCCACCGAGGGCCATGCCGATCAGCCCGGCCGCCAGAGCCACGGTGGCTCCGAATCGCCCGTTGCCGGTGCCGAAACGGCCGGCGGGGCGGGCCAGAGCCAGCCCACCGATGACCACGCCGATCAACCCCAGCAGGGCGGCGACGGAGGCCCCGAGTCGCCCGGCGCTCATGGTGTAAACGCTGGCGGCGATGGAGTCGGGTGCGGCGGCCGGTGCGGCAAGAACGTGAAGCACGGACATTTGAGGATCCCTTTTCGGTCGAAGTTGTGGTTGCAGGGGCGGGAACGCGAAACGGGTGTCGAGTTCCTTTTGCGACGCCCCGGGATTCCGGATAGGTCGCGCGGTCGGTGTGCGCGGTGTGCGCATGGTGACGATCGTCGCGCCGTCGAGGCAGCCGCGGCGTCGGACAGCGGATGCCCGCGTCTACGCGGTTCCGCGTAGTCAACCCGTGGCTGGGCTACGCCCGTCGTCGTAGGTGGTCGCGCGTCTGGGCGGAGGGGGTTCCCGCGCGAGAACCGTAGGATCGCGAGATGGGACACCGCGCGGGGTCGTTTCGCCTGCCTGTACTGGCGCAGGACGTGTTGCTCGCGCTCTTCATCACCGTGATGCAGGTTCAGGGGACTGTGGTCCGCAATGCCGGCGAAGTGGCGTCGCGGCCGCTCTCCGACCTCGGATACCTGGGATACGTCCTGCTGATCGTGAGTGGTGTGGCCGTTGCCGTCCGCCGCCGGTGGCCGGTGCCGGTGTTCGTCACCGCCGCGCTCGCCAGCTTCGTGTACTACAGCGTCGACTTCCCGGACGGCCCCGGCTGGCTCGGGCTCTTCGTCGCCCTGTACAGTCTCGCCGCCTACGGTGACGGGCGCCGGTCGCTGGTGACAGCGGGCGTGGGTATCACGGTGCTCGCCGTCGTCTGGCTGGTCGCCGCGGCCGACATCGAGCCACGCGCCGCCATCGGCTGGGTGTTCTTCCGGATCGGCGCGTCGGTCATGAGCGCGTCCCTCGGCGAGTCCGTCCGGTCGAGACGGGTCATCGCAGCCGACGCTCTGGAACGTGCCGAGCTGGCTGAACGGACCCGCGAGGAGGAAGCGCGGGCGCGGGTCGACGCCGAACGGCTCCGGATCGCGCGCGAGGTCCACGACACCGTCGCGCACGCCATCGCGATCATCAACGTCCAGTCCGGGGTCACCGCGCACGTGCTCGACAAGAAGCCGGAACAGGCACGCGAGGCGCTGCAAGCCATCGAGCAGACCAGCTCTCGGGCGCTGCGCGAGATGCGGGCCATCCTCGGGGTACTCCGTGACGACGGCGGAGACGACAGTGGGGACGACAGCGGGCGCGCGCCGTACCCCGGTCTGGGACAGATCGACGAACTCACCGCCAAGGCACGCGATGCCGGACTCGACATCAACCTCGAGGAGACCTCGCCCGCGGCGCCGTTGCCGAGTGCGGTGGGCAGTGCCGCCTACCGCATCCTGCAGGAATCGATCACCAACGTGATCCGCCATGTCGGCCCGACTCGGGTGACGGTGGCGCTCAACCCCGGGACCGACGCCTTGGAGATCCGCGTGACCGACGAGGGCTGCCGCGAACCCGCCGATCCGCACGCACCGATTCCGCATCCGACCAGCAGCGACACCAGCAGCGACATCAGCACCGGCGGCTCGACCAAGACCGGCCGCGGGATCGTCGGAATGCGCGAGCGGTGCCAACTGCTGGGCGGAGAACTCGACGCCGGGCCGCTTCCGGGCGGCGGGTTCGAGGTCAAGGCACGGCTGCCCCTCGCGCCCACCGGGTCGCGCCGGTGAACGCGGCCGCCATGTCACCGGCCATCAAGGTGCTGCTCGCCGACGACGAGGGCCTCGTGCGATCCGGGTTCAAGCTTCTGCTCGACCTCGAGAACGACATCACGGTCGTGGGAGAAGCCACCAACGGGGCGGAGGCGGTCGAGCAGGCCCGCGTCACCCGCCCCGACGTCGTCCTCATGGACATCCGCATGCCCAAGCTGGACGGGATCCAAGCCACCACCTACATCGCCAAGACGCACGGGCTGGAGCGGGTCCGAGTTCTCATCCTCACCACCTACGACACCGACGCGCACGTCTTCGACGCACTTCAAGCTGGTGCCAGCGGCTTCCTGCTCAAAGACGCCGGACCGGCCGAACTCCTGCACGCCATCCGGGTGATCGCCGCCGGAGACGCGCTTCTCGCGCCGCGGATCACCCGACGCCTCATCAGCCAGTTCACCGCGCGACGAACAGCCGCCCAGGACGCCGAGGACCGACTCGCGGTCCTGACCGAACGGGAACGCCAAGTGCTGGCCCTGGTCGGACAGGGCCTGAACAACGACGAGATCGGCACCGAGCTGTTCCTCAGCCCGGCCACCGCACGCACCCACGTCAGCCACGCGATGGTGAAACTCGGTGCGCGCGACCGCGCGCAACTCGTCGTCATCGCCTTCCAAACAGGACTGGCCAGCCCCCAGAAACCACCGACCGGCCGCTGATCGGCAGAACCTCAAGCTGCTATCCGTCCTGCTCGACACTCCTGGCCTGGCGGCCGTACCCGGCGACCAGCGCTAACAGCACGAGCGCGGCTGCTGGGAGGAGTCCGAGCGCGGCGTAACCGAGGTGTTCGGCGAGCACACCGCCGGCTGCGGGCCCGGCGAGGTAGCCGAGGATCCCGAGCTGGGACCAGACCACCATGGCCGTGACGATCCGTGCGGTCGGGACGGCCGCGAGGAGCAGGCCGGTGGCTCCCGTCTGGGCGGCGCCGGCGCCGAGCCCGATGAAGAGCAGTCCCGCGGCCCACGGTGCGAGGGTCGAGGTCGCGCCCGCGAGGGTGAGTCCGACGGTGATCGCGATGGCGCCGACGATGAGCATTCGGGCGGGTGGTTGGTGTCCTGCGACGGCGGAGCCAGCCGCGATGAGGGCGCCGACGACGAGGTAGGCGACGCCGATACCGGCCTGGGACAGCCGCTCGGCGAAGTGCAGCGGCAGCACACCGTCAAGTGCGCCGGTGGCCAGGATGGCGAGCATGATCCCGATGGCCGACACCCAGAATCGCCGGGTGCGCAGCGCCGCCCGGTCGGAGCGGAATGCTCCGGTCGCCGGCGCGGGGAGCAGTGCGGCGGCTGGGGCGATCACGGCGAGCAGTAGCGCGTAGGCGAGGAACGGCGCCGTGGTGCCGCCGAGTGCGCCGAGCATGGGGCCGAGCAGGGCGCCGGCGGAGTAGGCGGCGTAGATGCGGCTCATGCACAGGTACTCCTGGCCGGGCCAGTACGCGAGCGTCGCGAACGTGACGCCGATCCACAACCCGCCCGAGCCAAGGCCCATCAGCGTGCGGGCGAGGAACAACGCGGGCAGGCCGGTCGCGGTCGCGAACAGCACCGCGCCCACGGCTGCCACTCCGATCGCGGAGAGCAGGGTGATGCGGGTACGGCCGGTCCGCACGAGGCGGCCGGCGAGCGCGAAGCCCAGCATCATGGCCAGGGGGAACGTGCTGGCCAGCATCCCGATCGTGGCGGGTCCGGCGTCGTACCGATCGGCTAGGACGGGCAGGGTTGGTGCGATCACGCTGTAGCCGGCGGCGTCGACCGCGCTCAGCGCCAGCAGCACCGGGTACGCGAGCGATCCGCGCCGTTCGCTGATCGTCAGAGCGCTCTCGTCATGAACGTGTTGTGCTGGCTGGGGCTGTAGTCGGCGAAGGGCTTGCAGTAGTCGAAGCCGTGCTTCTCGTACAGCTTTCGCGCGGGGCGGAAGAAGTCGGCGGTGCCGGTCTCGAGGCTCAGGCGGCGGACACCCATGCGCCTGGCCTCGGTGATGATGTGATCGAGTAGCGCCGAGGCGATCCCACCGCGGGTGCGGGCCGGGCTGGTGCGCATCGACTTCACCTCGGCGTGGTGCGGATCCAGCCGCTTGAGTGCGCCGCAGCCCACGACCTTGTCCTTGTCCACGACCGACCAGAAGGTGATGTCCGGGGTGCGGAGCGCGTCGAGATCAAGGGCGTACTTGCTCTCCAGAGGTGTGATGGCCCGCATCTGCTGGACGTGCTCGTCGAGGAACGCGGCGATCTTCGGGCCGGAGAGGTCGTCCACCACGATCTTCACGCTGGTGTCCTCTCAGCAGGCGGGGTTGGTGACGGAGTCGGCGCGGCGTTCGATGAGGACGGTGTCGTACCAGTGGCCGTTCAGTTCGGCGATGCGTTCGCGGATGCCGACGGTGCGGTAGCCGGCGGCGTGGTGCAGGGCGATGCTGGCGCGGTTCTCGGTGAAGATCGCGGTCTGCAGCGTCCAGAGGCGGGCCTCGTCGGCGGCGATGACCTGTTGGCGGATCAGGGCTTTGCCGACGCCGCGGCCCCGGTGGCCCTCGGCGACGTAGATCGAGCTCTCGGCGACACCCGAGTAGCACTCGCGGGTCGACGTGGGGGACAGTGCGGTCCAGCCGACGACCTCGCCTGGTTTGTCGCTGACCTCCGCGACCCACCGATGACCCGGCAGCCACTTCGCGTCCAGCGACGCCCGGGGAGGGACGGTGGTCTCGAAGGTGGCGACGCCGGTGGCGATGCCTTCGGCGTAGATGCGCCGCACCGTCGCCCAGTCGCCGGGCTCAAGGGTGCGGACGGTGACGTCGGTGGGCACGTCCTCCGGGCAGCAAGGACGCGGTGCGAGCAGACCCATCACAGCGTCGGCGGCGTGCGGCAGACCGACGCAGCACGACTGGTTGACGGTTACCCGCGTGCTGGTGCCTTCCTTGTGCAGCAACAGGAAACCAACGTCAGCGAGCTTGCGGACATGGTGCGAGCACGTCGACTGGCTGATGCCCAGCATCCCAGTGAGCGCGCCAACCGAGATCCCGCCCGGGGTAGTGGCGACCGTGTGCAGCAGCCGCACTCGCGTCGGCTCCGAGAGACAGGCGAACCACTCGGCGTAGGTCGCGGCCTCCGCGTCGGGGAGGACCTGCGCCGAGGATGGGGCGATCGTCATGCTGGCCATTATCGACCAGAATCGATGGTTGCGTCAATCGACGGCGGTCGATACATTCCCTTCAGTAAATCGAGCACCGTCGATGAAGGAGTTGTGTGATGTCGGAGTTGCCTGTGGTGGTGGTCGGTGCGGGGCCGGTGGGCCTTGCTGCTGCGGCCGAGTTGGTCGAGCGTGGCCTGACTCCGCTGGTGCTCGAACGGGGCGAGCACGCCGGGGCGGCGGTCGCGCAGTGGCATCACGTGCGGCTGTTCTCTCGCTGGGCGGAGCTGGTTGACCCGGCCGCGCGCAGGCTGCTCGAGCTCCGGGGCTGGACGCACCCGGCGGAGGATGAGTATCCGACCGGCGCGGAGTGGGCTCAGCTGTACCTGCGACCGCTGGCCGACGCGCTCGGTGAGCAGGTGCGGTTCGGCGCCGAGGTCGTGGGTGTCGCGCGTCGCGGACGGGACCGGGTGGTCGACGACGGTCGCGACACGGAGCCGTTGACCGTGCATGTCCGCACCGCGGCTGGCGAGGAGCGGATCACCGCGCAGGCGCTCGTGGACGCGTCTGGAACATGGGGTGCGCCGAACCCGCTGGGCGGCGACGGGCTTCCGGCGATCGGCGAGACCACCGCAGCGGACCGGATCGCCTACCAGGTCCCGGATCTGACCGACGGCACGGTTCGCGCCCGATACGTGGGCCGGCATGTGGTGGTCGCCGGTAGTGGGCACTCGGCGCTGACCGCGCTTGTCGCGTTCGCGGAGTTGGCTGAGCAGGATTCGTCGACGCGGATCACGTGGCTGCTGCGGCGTGGTGGGGTCGGGTCGACCTTCGGTGGCGGCGACTCGGACCAGCTGCCGGCTCGCGGCGCGTTGGGGCTGCGCGCGAAGGCCGCGGTCGACGCCGGACACCTCACCGTCGTGACCGGATTCCGCACCGAAGAGATCGAACGCGACGCCGAGCGACTCGTTCTGGTGTCCGCCAACGGCCAGCGAGTGTCCGATGTGGACGAGGTCGTGGTGCTGACCGGGTTCCGCCCGGACCTGTCGTGGCTCTCGGAGCTGCGTCTGGACCTGGACGCGACGCTGCAGGCGCCGGTCGCACTCGCGCCGCTGATCGACCCGAACGTCCACTCCTGTGGCACGGTCTACCCGCACGGCGTGAAGGAACTGGCCCACCCGGAACAGGGTGTCTTCCTCGCCGGAATGAAGAGCTACGGCCGCGCGCCGACGTTCCTCGCGATGACCGGCTACGAGCAGGTCCGCTCCATCGCCGCCGACCTCGCGGGCGACCGCGCTGCGGCCGAGCGTGTCGAACTGGTGCTGCCCGAGACCGGAGTCTGTGGGGGAGCGGGCGTGTTCGACGAGCCCGCGCAGGACCAGGCCGGCGGCTGCTGCGGTGCTCCCGCCGAACCGGAGACGTTGACGCTGTCGGCGCCGTCGGCGCGCTGACTCGACGGTGACCGCGCGCAACGACACCACCAGCTGGGGCGTGCTCTACTACGCGTTCCCGGTGCTGGCCGGCGACATCACCGCGGCCACCGACTGGCCGACGACGGCGATCACCGCGCTGCGGGGCGTAGGCCGCGACGCCCGGTATGTGGTGCGGCGGTTGATCAAACTCTGAGTCAGGCATCCAGCAGTTCGGCGACCAGTCCTCGGACGCGGCGGTCGATCTCGTCGCGGATGGGTCGTACGGCCTCGATGCCCTGACCGGCGGGGTCGTCGAGGTCCCAGTCGAGGTAGCGCTTGCCGGGGAAGATGGGGCAGGTGTCGCCGCAGCCCATGGTGATCACGACGTCGGCGGCCTGGACGTCGTCGGTGGACAGTTTGGTGGGGATCTCGGCGGTGATGTCCAGGCCCCACTCGGCGACGGCCTCGGCGGCGGCGGGGTTGACCTTCTCGGCGGGTTCGGAGCCGGCGGAGCGGACGGCGATGCGGCCGAGTGAGTAGTGCGTCAGCAGGGCGGCGGCCATCTGCGAGCGTCCGGCGTTGTGGACGCAGACGAACAGGACCTCGGGAAGGTCGGCCACTGTGATCTCCTTTGTGGACACGTCAGTCGAGCAGTTCGGTGAGTAGGGCGCGGACCCGCTGGTCGATGTCGTCTCGGACCGCGCGGACCTGGGCCATGGGCTGGTCCATCGGGTCCTCGACCGGCCAGTCGAGGTAGCGTTTGCCCGGGTAGATCGGACACGCGTCCCCGCAGCCCATAGTGACGACCACGTCGGCGGCGTGTACGACTTCGTCGGTCAGAGGCTTCGGGAATGCCTCGGTGAGCCGAACGTCGATCTCATCGAGCGCCGCCGTGACCGCGGGAGCTATCTCGCCGTGTGGTCGGGAGCCGGCGGAGCGGACCGACACCTTGCCTGACGCGTGGTGGTCCAGCAGCGCGGCGGCCATCTGGGAGCGGCCGACGTTGTGCACGCAGATGAACAACACCTGCGGCACCGCCACCCGCACGAGGCCGAGGTTGTGACCGTGGTCGGTGAGCCGCTGCTTGGCGAACCGCCCGGTCAGCGTGATCAGGTGCGTCTGAACTGTCGCGTGCTCGGCCAGCAGCACGTAGGTCTCTTGGACGTAACGCGTCACCGTCTCCGGCGTGAACACGCCGTGGAACGTGTCGGCGAGCTCGTCGGAAACACGCGCCAACCGCTCAGTCACAGGTCCGGCGGTTCCAGGTGGGAGCCAACTCGTGCTCGTCATGGTGGCGCACCTCTCGGAAACCATCCCTGTCTTTCATATCATTGCACACTGATCTAGTATTCTGAACGTGACGTCAGTTCAGAGTGATATGTCGCCGACGGACCTGCTGCGAGTGCTCGCGGACCCGTTGCGGGAGCAGATCGTGCGGCTGCTGGCACGCGAAGCGCTGTGCACCTGCCATATCGTCGAGGAGACCGGCGCCGGGCAGACCAACGTGTCCAACCACCTCCGCCAACTACGCCGCAGCGGCCTGGTCCGCACCGAACCGCATGGCCGCTACACCTACTACCGCCTTCGTCCGGACGCACTGCGTGCACTCGCGGCGAACCTGACCGACCTCGCCGACACCGCCGACACGAACGTCGAGACCAGGAGGCCCTGCCCGTGAGCCAGACCACGGACCGAACCTCGGCACCCGCCGTCGAGCCGGACGTGCTTCATCGTCTGTCCTTTCTGGACCGGTTCCTGCCGGTGTGGATCGTCGCCGCGATGGCGGTTGGGCTCGCGTTGGGCAGCGTGATCCCCGGCCTGCGGGACGTGCTCGACGCGGTGAAGATCGGGCAGGTCTCCCTGCCGATCGCGCTCGGGCTGCTGTTGATGATGTACCCGGTGCTGGCGAAGGTGCGCTACGACCGGCTGGACACCGTCACCCGCGACCGCCGCACCATGCTCCTTTCCTTGGTGCTGAACTGGGTCGTCGGTCCGGCGCTGATGTTCGCGCTCGCGTGGCTGATGCTGCCGGACCTGCCGGAGTACCGCACCGGGCTGATCATCGTCGGACTGGCGCGCTGTATCGCCATGGTCATCATCTGGAACGACCTCGCCTGCGGCGACCGCGAAGCCGCCGCCGTGCTGGTCGCGCTCAACTCGGTGTTCCAGGTGATCATGTTCGGGGTGTTGGGCTGGTTCTATCTCGACCTGCTGCCCGGCTGGCTCGGCCTCGACACCGAGTCGGTGTCGTTCTCGCCGTGGGAGATCGCCCTGTCCGTCGTGATCTTCCTCGGCATCCCGCTCGCCGCCGGTTACCTGTCACGCCGGCTGGGTGAACGTGTCAAGGGGAGGACCTGGTATGAGGGCTCGTTCCTGCCGCGCATCGGCCCGATCGCCTTGTACGGCCTGCTGTTCACGATCGTGGTCCTCTTCGCGCTCCAGGGCGAGACGATCACGTCCCGACCGCTCGACGTCGCCAGGATCGCGTTGCCGCTGCTGGTGTACTTCGCCGTCATGTGGGCTGGCTCGTACACGCTGGGCAAGGCTGCCGGACTCGGCTACGCCCGCACCACGACGCTCGCGTTCACCGCCGCCGGCAACAACTTCGAGCTGGCGATAGCCGTCTCCATCGGCGTCTTCGGTGTCACCTCCGGGCAGGCCCTCGCAGGCGTCGTCGGGCCACTGATCGAGGTCCCGGTGTTGGTCGGGCTCGTGTATGTCAGCCTGTGGCTCCGGCGCCGCTGGGAAGCGAACGAGGGATGACCGACAGCGACAGGCCGGTCGTCGAACTGTGGCACGTTGCGGACTGCCCGCTGGTCGACCGCGTCCGCACGACCTTGCAGGAGTGTCTCGAACAACTCGGTATGGACGTGCTGCTCGTCGAGCATGAACGCCCGTGCCCGTCGCCCACCCTCGTCGTCGCGGGGATCGACGTCGCCACCGGCGCAGCACCCATCAACGACGTGTGCTGCCGGCTGGACCTGCCCACCCACGACCAGATCCGCGCGGTACTCACTCGCCGAGCGTGAGCTGGCGTCGGTGGAACTCGAAATGCTGGGTGGGGAAATGGTAAACGTCGGCGAGGGTCATGTAGTCGCGGAAGAACGGGTCCCAGCGGGTCGGGTAGTGCATGCCGCGAGCGAGGTTCGTGGCCGTCTCAGTGTCGAGGCGGCGGTGTAGCTTGGCGATCACGTGGTCGAACATGATCTCCATGCGGCGGGTGCTCAACGTGTTGCCGCCCAGGCGCGAGCCGAGGTAGTTGACCGCGTCGAACGCTGTCGTGGCCATGTTCAGCACGCGGGCATAGGCACGACTGGCGCCGTCCGGTAGCCGGCCGAAGAGTCGGACGAGCGTGGTGAGAGCTCGGATGATCAGGTAGCCGAGCAACATGTGGAACAGCAATTGCTTGTTCGTCCACCGCGTGCCATTCGACGCTCGGCGCAGGTCCGCGTCGCTGGCAGTGGCGAGAAGTAGGTGAAACATCTCGCGCGCGTCTTCCAACTCGCGATGCACGGCGCTGCGGTCCATCTGTTCAGTATCCGCCTGGGTACGCTCGCGAGCAGATCGCCGTGCTGCTGGGCGACCTTGACGTGGACCTGACCACAAACGCTCTCCGGTACTGACCGCCGATGGGACTCGTCGCCGACCGCGGCCTGTCGAGTCCTGGCCTCGAGCTAGCGCGGGGTGGCGATGAGGAAGTCGAGTGTGCTTTCGGCGAGTCGTGTTTCGACCGCGGCGGGCTCGGCGGCGGTGGTTCGGCGGAACTTTTGGGAAGCCACAAGTGACAGCAGCCACCAGGCGGCGGCTTCGGTGTCGAGGTCGGGTCGCAGTTCCCCGTCGGTTCTGGCGCGGTTCAGCAGGTTGGTGATCGACGTGGCGAAGCGTTGTGTCGAGTTCCGTGCCGCGGTTTCGATCTCGGGTTCGTCGGTGATGGTGGCGGCGTCGGCGAAGATCGCGCCCACGGTGCCGGCGCTGTGCACCTGGTTCAGGTGGTCGGGGTCGAGCATGGTCTTGAGCAGACCGGTGATGGGGCTGGTGCTCGCGGTCATCCGGTCGAGCATTCGGCAGACGTGGTCTGCCGCGCGGTCGACCACCGCGGCGAACAGGGCGGCCTTGGTGCCGAAGTTCTGGAAGATCACCGGTTCGGTGACGCCGATCCTGCGGGCGACCGTCGAGGTCTTGCCGCGCAGGTAGCCGCCGTCGGCGAACACCTCGGTCGCCGCGGCGAGGATCGACTCGCGACGGTCTTGCGCGCTCATCCGGGTTCGGCGAGTGGCTCGTTCGGTCACGTCCGCATCGTAGTGCCCTTGCCATTCATCTTAGTGGTGACTAAGTTCCTGACGAGTGTTCTTAGTTGCCACTAAGTTAGGGGTAGTTCGATGAAGCTCGGGCAGATGTTGCACGGGAAGCCACACCCCGATGCGCCGGGCGCGATCCGGCATGCGCTGGCCTACGAGGTGTTCTCGGTGGTGGTGTTCGCCGGTCGACGGCGACACATGTTCGGCCGACTGGTCAAGCTCGCGGGCGTGGTGCCCGGCGACCGGGTGCTCGATGTGGGCTGCGGTCCCGGGTATCTGACCGCGCTCGCGGCCGAGGCCGCGCTACCTGGCGGGAGCGCGGTCGGGGTGGACCCGTCCGAGCCGATGGTCGAGCAGGCACGCCGCACGCGCGGGACGGCGAACTGCTCGTTCGAGCTGGGCAAGGCCGAGTCGCTCGGCGCGGCCGACGCGTCGTTCGACGTGGTGGTGTCCAGCCTGGCGGTGCACCACATCCCCGAGGAGGTGCGCGGCCAGGCGTTCGCCGAGCTGTTCCGGGTACTGCGGCCGGGCGGGCGGGTGCTGCTGGCCGATTTCCGGCCGCCACGTGGTCGCCTGGGCAGGCACCTGGTCGGCGCGGTGGCCGGCGAGGTGATGCGCGACAACCCGGTCGAGCGGATCGCCCCGATGCTGGCGGAGGCCGGCTTCGGTGCGGTGTCGGTGAGCCGGGTCGGCACGTTCCTGCACTGCGTGCGCGCGGAGAAGCCCGGCAGTGCCGCGTGAGCCGTCATCTCGTACGCGTGGTGGTCACGCTTCTGGTCCTCGCCGGACTTGTCGTCCACATCGGACTCGGCTACCGGTTCGGGCTCGTGATCGCGGGAATCGGCCTGGGAGGGCATCTGGTCGTCGCCGTGGTGGCGCGAAAACTGGTGCGGCGCAAAGGCCGGGCGGTCGAGGCGTGATCGGCCACGAGGGTCAGCGGGAGTCCAGTTCATCGACCGCCAACGGTGTTGCGTGACGACGACGAGACCCTGGTGGACCAGTGGGTGCGGATGCTCGGCATGCAGGGGCAGCTGTGGACCTCGCGGGACGGTGAGAACGGTCAGTCCGCCGCCGCGGACGTCTGGATCCACCGCGAGAACCGGATGATCGACCTTCGCGACATCACCGTCCCGGTGCTGATCCCGCACGCCGCGCACGCCGGGCTCATGACCCACTCCAGCGAGACGATCAAGACGGTCATGGACGAGCCGCCCGGATGGCCCGTTGTCTCACTCCTTGGTGGGCCCGCGCTTCCTGCTGAGACCGAGCGCGACCGCGACTCCGGCCACCAACACAACGACGGCGCCGACGATCCATACCCACACGGGAATGCCGTCATCGTCCGCGCTGGTGTCCTGCGCCCGCGGAGCAGGAGCGGGCGCTGTCGGTTCCGTGGTGGTTGGTTCCGTTGTGGTCGGTGGCGGTGTCGTGGTGGTCACGACGGCGGTGGTCATGGCGAAGTTCACGGCGCCGGTGACCGGATGCTCGTCCGCGGACTGGATCGAGTAGCTCATCGTGTACGGGCCGGCTGGTCCGGCGGGTTGGACGGGTGCCGTCAGGGTCGTGTCGGTGCCGGTGATGGCGCCGACCTGCCAGGTCGCGCCGCCGGGGCCGGTCACCGTGATGGTGACCTGGTCGGGGCTGACCGGTTCGTTGAACGTGAGTGTGAGCTGTGTGGGGGCCGTCGCCACCTGCGCGCCCTCGGCGGGGTTGCTCGCGGTGAGTGTGGCGTGTGCGAGTGCCGGTGACGCCATGGCCAGCACGGCCAACAGGGCGAGAACGGTGGCGGACAAGAGGGTCCTCATGAGGCTGGTCCTTCGGTTGCTGAGGTGCTGGGACGACGGGCCCGCAGCGCGGTGCCCACGGCGATTCCCAGCGCGAGTGCGCCCAACGCCAGACCGGCGCCGCCGACCCACAACGCGGTGTCGTCGGACGCCGCGGGCGCCGGGCGAGCCGCGGCGGGCTCGTCGTCGGTGGCCTTCGCGGTCAGGGTGAGTGTCGGCGCGGGGTTCTCCGGTTCGGGCTCTCCCTCGACCGGTGGCTGGTTCCAGTTCACGACGGTGCCGTCGTCGTAGGTCTGGACCGCGTTGACAATGAACGTGTCGGTGCCTTCTGGCATCGGTCCGAGGGTGACCGCGAACTCGCCGAACTCGCCGGGGCCGATGCGCGTGCCGGGCGCGGCGGTCCACGTGACAGTGCGGTATGCCTCGGTGAGTGTGACGTTGCCGCTCTGCACCGGCTTGTCGAGTTTGGCTTTGACGATCGCCGCGGTCCATCCCGCCGTCGACCGTGCTCGCACGATGGGCACCGGGTAGTCCTGCGGTAGGTCGAGTCGCACCGACACCGTGCCCGCGTCGGGAAGCTCGTTGGGCACGCGGAAGATCACCGTCGCGATCTTCGCTTCGGGTACCGCGCCGGGTGCCGTCTCGACGTGCGCCAAGGCCGGCGCGGCGGTGAGGACGGTGAGGATGCCGGCGGCCGCGACCACGGCGCCGGCCTTGGCGGGCGCGCGCGGGCGCCCTCGACTGATGGACATGTACTCCTGCTCTCGCATGAGGAAGTGGGCCGACCCGGTGCCGGGCAGGCTGGACCAACGCTGGTCAGTCAGCGAGAGCGCGGCGGGCCGCGGCGGGCGCAGCTGCGCCGGAGCATGACCTCCCGGACCACGTCGACGGTCGGGACCGCGGCGAGAAACGGGACGGGTTCGACGTGGGCGAGCTGCGTAGGTCGCGGTACGGGCAGCGTCGCCCGGAGCACACCCGCCAACGCGACCAGGCAGACATCCGCCTTGGCGAGTACCAACGCGGCGAGCAACGCGGCCACCGAGTGGGCGGCCGTCATGGCGCCGCCGTCGACGACCGGGCCGTCGACGACCCCGTGTCGTGAGTCGGCGAGGTCCAACAGCACGTGCATGGCCAGCTGTGCGACGGCCATCGTCGCGATGACGGCCAGTGGATGCCGGCGTCGGTCGGCCATCGCGGTGGCCGCCACCGCGACGAGCGCTGTCAGCACCAGCGTGGTGCCGCCGTCGGGCCACGTGCCGCCTGCGGCGCGGTGCGCGGTCATCGCCAGTGCGGCGGCGGTCGAGGCGACCAACCCGCCGCGCAGCGCCCGCACCGGTGTGGGTATCCGCCGCACGCGTTCGGTCACGGGGCACATGCTAGAGCGGATGGTCAGGCCTCGACCGGGCACGTGATGAGGGTGAGTGCCAACAGCAGTCCGGTGCCCACGAAGAAGGGGAGGACGGCGGCGGTCAGGCCCGCCGCTCCGCACGAGATCGCTCGGCGAACCGTGCCGGGGAGCGGCGGATCCTGGCGAAGGCGGGCGAGCCGGAGGTCCACGGCGTCCTCCGCGATGGCGAGTGACGCGCGGGGCGCACCATGCCGTGACACCCCGAGCAACGCCACTCGCAGCGCGGCGGACCCGCACTCCCGCACCGCGGTCACGTCGGCGGCCAGCTCGCGGATCGCGTGCGGCGCCTGCCGCATCAGCGGCACGAACGGCAACGCGTCACGCAGTGCGTCGGCGGCGGCCGGCGAGTTCGCGGTCCGATCCCGGATCGCCTGTGCCGTGGTAGGCGCGTTCGGGACGTTGAGTGACCCCAACGCGCCTTTCACAGCATCGCCGATGTCGCCAACGCGACCTCACCGACCGTGACGCCGAGTCAGTCCTGCATGGTTTCGGTGATGAACTCCGGTGGTGCTTGCAGGTCGTGGGCGCGGAACAGGACGGCGTGCTCGACGCCCATGGCTTTGCCGCTCATCGCGGTGAACTTCGGGATGATGTGCTTGGGGCGGGGTGGTCCGGGAGCGCGGCCAGGTACGCGGCGTGCGCTTCGAGTGAGGCGACGCCGCGGCGCAGCGGTTCACCGGTGACGTCGACGCCGTGGGTCGCGCCGGAGCCGGCGAGGCCGGGGACGATGAGCCAGTGCACGGGGTGGGGTTCGAGGTGCTCGTCGTCGATCTGTTCCGGGAAGACCCACCGGTTGCCCGCGTCGCGCACCGCGTCGAGTGTCGCGAGTCCGGCCGCGCGGTGGTCGGCCTGGTCGAAGCCATAGGGCGTCTCGATGTCGTAGCCGGTGCCGAGTACGACGTCGGGCTTGAACCGGCGGATCTCGCGGCAGATGTCGCGGCGCAGGTCGAGGCCGTAGACGAGTACGCCGTCTGGGTGTTCGAGGACGGTCAGGTGCTTGACGCCGACGACGGCGCAGGCGGTCTGCTGTTCGGCGACGCGCAGGCGTGCCGTTTCCTCGGGCGGGTTTGGCATGCCGGCCTCGCCGCGGGTGAGCAGGAGATAACCGACCTCGATGCCGCGCGCGGTCCAGCGAGCGACGGCCGCGGACGTGCCGTACTCCATGTCGTCAGGGTGCGCGACGACGCAGAGCACGCGCTGGAAGGTCTCCTCGGGGAGGGTAGGCAATGTCATGTCGGCCATCTTTCCGCGTTTAGGGTCCGCCGTCCGCCGTCCGCCGTCCGCCGTTTGGGCGTGCCGATGAGCCTCGGCCCAGCCGACAGCGAGCCGGGCGGCGAGCCCGGTCGGTGCCGTGGGAGCCTACGTCGGGTCGCCGCGGCCTGAGCTGACCGTCACGTCGGCGGGTAGTACTTCACCTCGGGGTATCGGTCCCAGGGGCCGTCGAGCAGGTCGTTCGGCCGGCCGCGCAGCCACTGGTCGAAGAAGGCGCGGAGGTAGGTGCGGATGATCGTGACCGCGCGGGCGGGGGCGAGCCCGACGCCCACCTGCGGCGCCTCCGGCATGACCCCGTCCGCCGCGCCGGCCGCCCGCCGCCGGTGGCCCGGGCGGGGTACCAGATGCCGACCATCAGCTCGCTTGGGTGCGGGGTGGTCAGCCACGGGTCCTGCCGGGCGCGGTCGACGAGGTGCAGTGACACCGTGCCGACGGCGTGCGGGCCGGTCGGCGCCGGCATGGTCAGGCGTACCCGGCCACGCCCGTCCGCGGCGGCCGCTGTCGCGCCAAGACCGCTGACGACGGCGACCGCCCCGGCGGCGCCGAGCAACCGGCGGCGTGTCAAACCCTTGGTGTCACGGGGAAACACGGTGGTGTGACGATCGTCCATCGCGCACCTCTCGGATGGGGCCATGCCGGGTACCCAAGCAGCGAAGGCGGACTGTCCATGGACGACGTCGAGGAACGGCTCCGGTTCTCATGCCCGGTCGAGGTGCGGGCGCGGGCGGGTGGACAGGTAGGTGACGAGGCTGATGATGGTGATGAGGAACAGAAGGCTCGTCGTTGTGGCGCCAAGGCCGACGCCGCCCGCGTCGTGGGTTTGGCTGAGCAGGTCGCCGAGGGAGGCGCCCAGTGGGCGGGTGAGGATGTAGACGAGCCAGAACGACAGGACCGCGTTCAGGCCGGCGCCGAAGTGGGCCAGTGCGACGACCGCGATGAGGGCGCCGAAGATCAGTGCGGCGGTGGCGTAGCCGAGGCCGAGCTTCTCGGCCGCGAGGTCGCCCGCCGCGGTGCCCAGTGCGAAGGTGACGAGGATCGCCAGCCAGTAGAACGCCTCGCGGCGGCGAGTGGTGATGGCGGTGATCGACAGTGTGCGTTCCACCGCGTACCAGGCCGCGAACACGACGACGAGCGCGACGCTGAACACGATCGTCGTCGTCTCGAGGGGCACGCCCGCGGTGTCGGTCAGGTTGTCGGTGATGAGCGTGCCGACGATGCTGATCAGCACCACCACGAGCCAGTAGATGGCCGGGACGTACTTCCTGGTGGCGAACTGCACGGCCAGTGCGACCACGAGCAGCACGCTCATCAGGTAGGTGGTGTTGGTGAGGCCGAGGTTCAGGTCGACGTTCAGGTAGTCCGCGGCGGTCTCGCCCACGGTGGTGGACAGGATCTTGATGACCCAGAAGACGAGCGTGACTTCGGGGACCTTGTTGAGCAGCGTGCGGGTGTCGGTCGGCACGGGTGTTGTCTCCTTCGGTCAGAGTTCTCGCAGGACGCGTAGTGGTGGGCGATGCGCGAGGCGGATCGTCACGGCGGTGACGACCGCGAGTGCGGCGAGCAGGGTGGCGGCCACGGCGCCCAGGTAGGGCCACGGGACGGTCG
>Ga0193742_1000222_pt1 | contig 41798 bp, 40 predicted proteins | sample L2c1metaG_FD_165511 | JGI IMG/M metagenome (GOLD analysis project Ga0193742, IMG submission 165511) | Soil microbial communities from a riparian zone of the East river system, Colorado, United States - L2c1 | ecosystem: Environmental > Terrestrial > Soil > Riparian zone | place: USA: East River... | reverse complement strand
TGGATGGCGAACGAGCAGAATGGGGTGATCATCACATTAAATAATATTGGTGTAATTGATGGACGAGCCTTATAATACTTAGCTGGCTAGCCATTTATGTAACGAATGTACTTATATCGATGCACACAAACAACCTAGATTTGTGCATCAGGGCCTCTTTTGAAAATGAAATCGGCGTATTTGTCTTCTTTATTTCATGATCGGTACTCCCCGTCCCAACCGAAATCATATCAATCGTTGTAACTTGGTATGTGGATTGATCATCTCGACGCGTGCCAGTTGGTAGTTGTGTTGATCTTTTGATAACCCACACAAATGGTACGTATTACGCCACTATGAGTGAAATCAAAACCAGATACTAAACAACAGTTTTGTCCTGTCTTTCTGAAGGGTTATTGTTTTATTGCTTCAGGACTCTTCCATGGCATAGGGTTGTGAACTTTGTATAGACTGGCATCAAAGGTGGTTCAGACCGTACGTTTAGCTGGGTCTGTTCCCTTACAAGGAGCGTTGAACTTTGAACTTTGAACGTTGTGTCGTTGACTTGGTCTTCTATCGAATATCAGACTGTACTAAAATTGGCCTGTTGGATTGTTCACCCGTGTCCGAGATATCAACTCAAGCTCTAGCACGACCTAAATCGGAAGGCTCCCCAGGCGACAGAGGTTGGCGATGGGAACGGGGTACTTATAACTATGAGAAGTTTTAATATTTTGTGATTATATCTTCGCGTTCCATTATGTCGACATCACCGGTCCCAGTCCTGCCCGCAGATATGGGCGAATTGCACGTCTCCTACTTTTTTTTCCCCCAAGGATGCCGCCCAGCTGACATGACTTTATCTCGTCCTATGTTCATGTAGTGCTGGACATATAGTAAGCATGTTTTACAAGCTATTACTCACTCTGCTAATCTCTTTTTTCTAAAAGCTCATTGGACACCTTTTGCAATGGGGCTTATTTGGTGCACTTTCTGTTCAAGTCTGTGAGTAGGCAACTTCTGCTTTATCGACCAGCGTCCCAATATTTCTTCAGATACTTATTACTTGGCCTTGCCGAATGATCCTTTTCAAACGAAGGCTTTAGTCTATGGATTGTATGCTGTCGAATTGATTCAAACGATTCTATTTTCGAAAATGGCGTTCAAAACATTTGCTACTGGTTTTGGGATTTTTCTGGCCTTGGATGCAACTAGGCTCCTCTGGTTTGCCGTCCCGATACTAAGTTCCGTTGGTGTGTACCATCCATTTCTTGCCCGCTGTCGTTTGCTTGCTTACAAGTAAACTAGTGGCATTCGTGGTCCAAATTTTCTATGCATACAAAATCCAAAAATTAGCACAGTCAAATCTCATCGCAATTGTTGTTGTGTTGGTAAAACTCCATCTTCATACATCTTGAATGGCCTGTTCTTATTTGCATAGTTTGCTTTGCTCTAACTAGGAGGAGGAGTTGCGCAAGGTGTCATTAGTCGCCACTTCCTCTTTTTCTCCTCCGCTGCGGTCACGGGAACATTTATAGCAACTGGTGTATGTGCTTCAGGTTCTCCTCCGGCGCATTTGGCAATTTTACGAACCCCAAAATTATAGATCTGGAATGGTGGTAGCGCTCTGTGTGATATGATAATTGCAGTCTGTATGACTTACTACGTACGCTTCGCTTTATATGTATTTTTATGCTTTCTAAGCTTTGACGTTGCAGCTTGCCCGACGGAGAACGACTTGGAAACCAACTCGACAGAAAGTTCAGAAACTCATTTATTTGATCATTGGGACGGGGTCGTTGACCGGTCAGATCGCTCTCGTTATTTGCTATAGGCCAATTTGTCAATTTCAACTTTTACAGCCGCCGTCACGGTCATCAACCTCGGGCTGTTCCTGTGGCCGAACACGTTGAACAATCATGCAACATACTTCCCGATCACCTCTGTACTACTTGGAAAATTGTACTCCAACACCATGATGGTTGTCTTAAACAGTCGCATAGTGTTTTCCGAAGATCCATCTCCGTCGAACGAACTTGTATCGTCAGTGCCCATCCAAGGAAAGTCTCGAAGACATTCATTTGATGTTTCGCTGGGTGGTATTCAAGTGCAGGTGACGCGCGAACAATAGACAGTCCCGCTTGGAGTTCATGAGGTGCATGTAAGCATCGCCATCCAAACATTCCCTCCTATTGATATTGATATCTGTGTCTTCGTGTTGGGGATAGGGTACTAAACAACTAGAAGCTGACTCGGATAATGTGCGTGCAGCATCTGAAGTCTAGGTTGTCCCGAGAGAGGGTATGTAGGATGATTGACATTTGACACTAAGCGTAGTTCACCTGTCTTTATATCGAGATTACATAACTGACGAACATCAAATGGAAGATATATTTTTCTCCATTCAACGATTTTTTCTCGTCCCGTCAAGCATGCACAGCTGGTCGACCTCAATAACAGGAAGGCTATCCAAATCCTGGAATCTTGCCTGGCCATACAAATTTTTGGGGCTTTAGATACCACTGGAGCATTTACTGCCCGCTCTAATATCCCTTTTCACTGAGCGATTGTACTCCAACTCCTCTCTAGCGATTTTGAACCATACTCCGGAAGCTCGAGGTTGATATAATGCTTCCCCACTCGTCGGTCCGAACTTCCATCTCTTATCGAGCGGTTTCTTCAAAGTGGCGATGATTCGAGGGGTACTTCAAAGAATTTGTGAGTAAATTGGCCATGGGGCATCGAAGACACCACTAACTCGCAATATGTTGTTCGGCCGGCCCGGGACGTCACTGGCCACACTGGAAAAAAAAAAGACTTATTTTTTATTCGTCTAAAATCAAAAGAAAACTATCGACCATAGAAAAATTATACAAATTTGTGAACACTTGGTCGTAGTAGAACAGTTTTGGGCATTCAAGCAACATTCTAGTTCGTCAGACTCATACCCCTTTCATGGGATTTTATGTCTCTTGTATCCAAGCTAGATGTCTATAGGAAGAAACTTATTTTTCAATGTCTGTTCCACACATCATAGGCGTCAATTGATCGTGTAAGAAACTGAATAAAACTGGAACACGCCGGAATTGCACACGGCATGGACTATCTGTCCCATTTTACCAGCCTTGTTACTTTACGAGCACCCGTTACTCCGGTGTACCAAGCCGGGTCGTCAATGCTTCTACTAATCCGTGACGGGAACCGTAACCGTCACAGATCGGGCCAGCCAACTTATGTAATCATATTAGGGTTGTTTGGAAAATAAAATAAAATTGTGTTGCAGATTTTGCCATTTGTGGAAAACTATGGTTCTGCACGGATAAACACGCCAATTTTGTACAACGAAAATAGAGAGTTCAGATCTCTTATTCCTTTATATTACTTTAACACGATCGCTTAAATCCTCCCGAATATCAGGACTTTCCTAATCTGAAATCTCCAGAGTCGATTTGGACTGAGCTATGCAGCACCATAGGCCCACGTCTTCTCCACAATCCCTAGGCAGCTAAATAATGAGGAGGTTGATGTTGTGCAAGTTATTGAGCTCGCCGTCAACCATCTTTTCCGGCTGGTTCTTGATGGACCCTTACCTTAGTTCACGTCCAACACGTTGCTCGGCTGCAGTGTGATTGGGTCAAAAAAATTTGAATGGCCAGATGTCAAGTTTAAACATGCCGTTATCATAGAAGCACCACTAGGCCCTAGTGCAGCTACGGTGACCAGCGAGGTATCAGTTACCCAAGTTCAACAACCTCGACTGAAAAGTCAGGCCGAGCAGCATCATGACAGAGCCTTCTGCAGAGAAGATTTCCGTACCGATACGTCCACCGACTATTTACAAGGATGATCCTAGAGATGAACTGGAGGAATCTGAACAGTCACTGTATGACGAGGTGGTAGAGCATTTCAGTCAAAAGGATTATTCTATTCCCAACATCGAGAAAGGTGAACTCATGGATCAGGAGAAGTTCTGGTTATCTCGGGAATGCATCCTTCGGTACCGTGTCCTAAAGTTGATTCCCAAACTGTAAAGTTAGACTAATACCCCCTTGCCTGCAGGTATCTTCGTGCTTCCAAGTGGAAGCTTGAGACAGCAATTACTAGGATAGAAAGTACTCTGAACTGGCGTCGTGAATATGGGTTGTATGATATTCTCAACGCCAACCACGTTGAACCTGAAGTAAGTTGTTATTCAACGCGTCCTCTCGGTGTTCATTAATAATTATGGGATTCCAGGCTGTCACTGGGAAACAAATCCTCTTCGGCTTCGACGCCAAAGGGAAGCCAGCCATTTACATGATTCCTAGTCGTCAAAATACAGACGACCCAGTTCGACAAATTCAGTTTGTCGTCTGGATGTTAGAACGTGGGGTAGACCTTATGGGACCCGGTGTCGAGTAAGTCGTAGCATCCATTTATTTTCTAACCAACGTCCTCTTACGTCCACCAGAACTATAGCTCTTCTGATCAACTTTGCGGATAAAGGGAAACACCCAGCCATCTCAACCAGTCGAACAATTCTCTCCTTCCTTCAAGATCACTATCCCGAAAGACTTGGACTTGCGATATTCATCAATCTCCCTTTCATCGTCACTACCACCTTGAAGATCATCATGCCTTTTGTTGATCCCATCACTCGTGAAAAGGTTAAATTCAATCCCGATATCTTCGAAGAGGGAATTTTCCCCTCCGACATGGTTATGAAAGAAGGGTGGGGCGGTAACCAAGATTTCGAGTATGTACACGAGAAATACTGGGCTGGTCTTACCGAGTTATGTGAAAGTCGGGTCAAGGATTGGATGAAGAACTGGAGGGATCTTGGCGGAAAAATCGGGATCAAAGAGTGGGAGTATAAGCAGGGGAGTGCTCCCCTGGCTAAAAATGAGATCGGAGAAGTGACGGATGAGAAAGTAGAGACTATGGTGACAACAGAGGCCTCAGCCAAGACGGCGGAGGTTTTGAAGAAAGAAGTTGAATACCTACCTCGTATAGTGGTGGACGCAGCGGAACCTGGAGACACGATCCATCACGCTGAAGCCCAAGGACATTCTGTCGCGATAGCATCTGCCGCTGGAGCAATAACTGGCGGGGTAGAAGGTAGCGACTTTGCACCCGACCTTGTTCATGGGGAAGATGGTGGAGGTGACTAATTTCTATACATAGAGGTAAACCAATATATACGTACCCTTTTTCTTCTTTACTCATTAGGCTAGTTACCCTAACCGAGGTTATCCCTTGAGTGGGGTCAGTCATATTAATAACCCAAGCTCGTTCGCTGTTCAGGTAGTGAGTTCAAGTTGAGGTGATCTATATATGAGTAGCGTTAGCTATAGTGGGAAGTCCATGGCAGGATTTTGACGTTTGTCCTGTGTTTCCTTTGGAATAGAGATTTCTTTTTTCCAGTACCCTTACAAATAGGAACCGCGAGGGGGGTAGCCGAGACCTTTGTGAATCTTGCTATGTTATTTTTGTAAAAGCTGTGTTGTCACTGTATTGAAAAGGGAATGGGTCAGATTTGGTGAGAGTCAGGTACTAATACATAGTACGCGGTCATCCGCAACAAAGTTGCAATTTCTTAAGTAGTGCCCAACGAATTGAGTACACAACGGACAGAAAATTATGATTTGGGCACCTGTAGGCCGCGTAGGATGTGGTTACGCCTCGTCGATAGGCTATGGTACGGCTCTGAGATCGTCCGGCACAGGTATCCAGCCTAAAGGGTTCTCCAGACGATCGCGAGACATTCGTCAGCCACCTCAGCTTGCTTGCGACCATACAACCATATGATTCCGGCTATGCTCGGGAGATGCCGAGGATTTGTAAACTTTTTGCAACGACAACGTGTGCAAACGCCTCTTGTTCGTGAACCACCATCATCTCCTGCTGCAGTCCCTCCTCATCTTTGTCCCCATTTTTGTGAAGTCGACATCTCCATCATTTCGTCAACCCACTCCCCCCATCCCCATTCTCGCGTATTCTTCTGTCAAGGCAGAGGATTCATGCTTCGACCTCCAATTGGTGTCCCAAAGCTCAAAATATACATACCCAGATATACCCGTCTTGTAAGTCGTTTCTTGGATCCGGTGACCAATGTCTGACTTGGTTTATACCTTGTTTAGCGCTGAAAATTCGACTTTCTGCCCAGTATGGCTTCCGGAATCGTTAACATTCGCCGTGATGTCGATGACAAGTTCTATCGATACCGGTATGCCTCTTTTATTTTTTTAACCCCCTACTCTGACTCAATCTGTCCTACATAGCATGCCCCTTCTTAACACCAAAATCGAAGGCAAGGGAAATGGTATAAAAACCGTTATCCCTAATATGTCCGATGTAGCTCGGGCTCTCAGCCGCCCCCCCACCTACACTACCAAGTTCTTCGGCTGTGAGCTTGGTGCTCAGACATCGTTTGATGAGAAGAACGATAGATACATTGTCAACGGTGCCCACAACGCTGACCGCCTCCGTGAACTCCTCGATGTCTTTATCGACAAATTCGTCTTATGCAAGTCGTGCAAAAATCCAGAGACGGAACTCATTATCCTCAAAGTGAACAGAACCGAAGACATCATCCGGGATTGCAAGGCTTGTGGCGAAAGGACTGGAGTCGATATGCGCCACAAGTTGACCACTTTCATTGTCAGAAACCCACCGGTTAAGATCAAGAAGGGCAAGAACAAGAACACTGGTGATGCTGCTGGAGGAGTGGGTGGCGGAGGCAATTCTGACCCTGCAGCCGAGCGCCACGAGTCCCCAGATAACGATGGGGCTGAAAGTGACGATGAGCTGACCAAGAAGATCAAGGCTGAGGCGAAGGAACTTAACACAGAGACCGCCTTGGCCAAGGAAGATTGGTCGGCTGATACTTCTCCTGAAGCCGTCAAGCAACGTGTCAAGGCCCTCGAGAGTTCCCTTGCTGCCACTGCCCTGGGTGGTGGCGGTGACGATGATGGTAGTGACGACGACGCCAACAGCCCCTACGCTCAACTTGGTCGTTGGATCACTGAAAATGAAGACGAAGACGCTATAGCTCGTTCCCTTGCCATCTACAAGAAAGCAGGAGAATTGAACATTGAGAAGAAGCACAAAACTGTTCTCGTCGTCGTCCAAGCTTTGTTTACCGAGAACGTAATCAGTGAGGTTGAAAAATACGCCGGATTGTTAGCTAAGGTACTTTATTCTTGCGTATTGCGACATCGATGTCTAAAACCTCGTCTCTTTAGATGGTCACTTCTGAAAAACATCAGAAAGCTCTATTGGGTGGCATTGAGAGATTTGTTGGCCTTACTCATCCCGATCTCTTGCCCACCGTTCCTAAGATCCTGATGGCCATGTATCAGAAGGATCTTTTGGATGAAGAGGTTGTAACTCAGTGGGGCACTCATGTCAGCAAGAAGTATGTCGATAAGGAGATCAGCAAGAAAGTCAGAAAGGCTAGTGAACCATTTCTCAAGGTATTCCGATCTTTATTTTCTTTTAATCGTGATCTTGCTTACGATCTTCTTCAGTGGCTCCAAGAGGCTGATGACGATGACGATGAGTAAATATCTTCGTCTCAATATCTACAATCGCAATGAATCTACTATAGGAGGTATGTGTTTTTTTTTTTTCTTTAACTTACTAGCAGTGCTGATTGATTGTTGATCGATAGCCTTTTCAGGCTCCGCACCCTGATGCTTCACATGAACAATCGTTTCGTAAATAATTCTTCCTCTTCTTTCTGTGCTATCGCTTGGGTCTCTCCTAATTTTGCACCGATTTTGATGTACCATTAATGTTGAATTATTGTTTTTGTCCACCAAAGCTTCCATCAGGGTTTACACTTTTCTTATTCGCGTCCTCACATGACAGCTATCGTTATGACAATCTTGTCACTTGAGACATGTGTACATATACTTGCGGTGCAAGTCATTGAGATGAAGTTAAAATTTAATTCTCCCGGAGGAGAGCTCGTTCGATATCCATATGTTTCTTGCACATGTGACATCCTCGAGTCCATTCCACGGGTTCATGGGCGCGATTTAGAAACATGCTCTTAAGCATCTATCTATATTCATCCAATCGATGGGTTTCTCAAATGACACCATGGTCAGAATCTCGACATTAGTTTTGTTTGCCGCCTGAGCCAGGAATTAATACCCGTCTAATTCTGGGCCGTGACCGTTCTGTGACATCATGGTAGATCGATCATTGAGTGCACTGAAAATACTTGGAATAGGTTAATAGTATCTACTGGACTAACCAGTCGAAATATTGAAGTCGAACAGATGAAAAATGAGTGATTGAGATATTCCAAGTGGGCGAAGGAAGGGTGCTGGCTGACGTTTGGTCCGGTATTATTTTTTTTCTTAGCACTGCGAAACCAAGTTTGCCTACAAAAAGTGCGTTTATGTATTTGGTCACAACTTTTAAAGCTAAAGCGCCAAAGTGCTTCACTCAGGGAGGGTTGTCGGCATCGAGCGTTACTTTGCTCCAGTACTCATGTGGGGAAAAAAAAAGGTTTGTCCGTTAAAACACGCAGGGATTAGATTTGAAAAAAGCATAATGTCGGGGGGGAGGGGGGTATTATAAAATCCTACGCAAGTTCGAAAAAAAACAAACAAAAATCCCCTGCAACTAAGTTGGAACCCATTTGTTTTACTCTCATAGGAGAACAATAGCACCGAAAGCAGCAGTCAACATGACGCCGAAGATGCCCACGCTGCTTTTTGACGCAGCGTTAAGATTGCCTCCAAGTGGTAGACCACCGACGGCCGTGGTGGCGGCGGGAGCAGCAGTAGTAGCCGTGTTGGTGCCACCACCAAGACCACCAAGACCAGTCGTAGCAGTGCGACTGCCAGTGCTACTGCTACCACCCGAAATACCGGAAATTGGGAAGCCACCACTTGAGCAACTGCTGGCGAACTCTGATATTATAAAAGCAAGAGAAAAAGAAAATTAGCACGGTTAATCTTTCAATCAATGTAGACATACATACCGCTAAGAGCGCTGTTGACTTGGGTCTGAGTGTACCCGGTCGCACCAGCCGTTACGGCACACTGGAGGCAGCTCTTCAAACCGTTGTAAACAGGGGTGGTACATAGGCACGACAGGGTGGTACAGTTTTTCTAATCGAGGTTCAAGGTGAGTTTACAATGTCCAGAACCTAGGTAGCGATTCATCACACCTGGAACACAGCCACCAAGGACTGGCAGCTGGTTGTAAGGCAAGAAGTTGGGATGGCACTTGGATTCAAACTACCAAGCTGCCTGGCGAAAATATTGTTGGCAGAAGTACCAGGGACGAGGGCGAGGACTGTGACACTCGATGTTAGCAACGTGTGGAATGATGCGAGATGCAAGATTGATTTTACCTGGTTGAAGGGTGAGAAGGAAGGCGGCAGCAGCGACTCTGTAAAAAGCAACCATTTTTTGTGTTCCTGGTATAGTGGAGTAGCGGAAAAAGAAGGCGAGGACTCTGAAGAGAGATGGGGAATGGGAACCTCGGTCAGAAAAAAATGGAAATGCTTGACGCTTTAAATGAAAAATGCAGGGACGTACCCTGACTCAAAATCTTACATATTTGGTGTGTGTGATGTTTGGTCCGAAGACAATGCTTTAGGACAATCTGCCGTCACTGACCCAAAAAAAAATAAAAAATGATGCCCTGGATCTATCATAATTCTGGCAGTGTGACGGTTTCCAAGTTCCAACAGAGTGATAGACGGTGATACAACCTCTGAAGTCACTCGTAGCTATGACTAGGTTGCAGCGCGCACCGCATATGTAGTTGGGAAAACGAGTCTGTTCAATTCAAGACTTGTCAATGGGATGTAAGAATTGGGGATATACGCCCGATAAAACCAGGCTTCCGCCACAAACGCCTAAGGCGGGTCAGGCGGGGCTGACAGGTTCGACATCCATTGACTGTTCCCCAGCGCGCGCGTTGGAATATAAGTATGCATCACATATGCTGTACGTCTCTGTGCATCCATTCGCTCCTCAATGTTGCCGTTCAGAAATTTCGACACATGAGTGCTGAGCGCTGATGGGTAATGAATGAACATAGTGCAGAGCTCCACATTGACAGAAGATAGCCCGCTGGTAAATGAAGCTAAAAATTGCAACATGTTCTAGTATCACCGCTGGCTGCCAAGATCTGAATCAAACACCCTGACCTAGCCTCGTTTTGACAGATCGACAAATCTATCAATCATATTGATGATCTTCGCACGAACTCGAATCCCGAATTTATACATTTCACTATTAGTCGTCTTGGTTAGAAGGCGGATCATTGTCGAAAGAGAGCTTTCGCAAAATCCAGAGTCATCCTGGGCCATCCGAAATCCCTCGAACTGGAACCGCCCATGAATGATGTCTAAGAATAGTGTAACGAAAGATGATCGGAATTTTTACGTCGTGTGAAGGAAACGAAAATGACGAAGGGCAAGAAAAGACTGGAAGCTGAATGTCGGACGTTCAATTCTGTAAATTGTAAGTTGAAATTATACACTGGAGAGAGAGAGTTGAATTACAATGTGGAAGACTAGTGCTCAGATTTAGTTAAATTGATATCGATAAGGAAGAGGCGATCGATGCTGCATGTACTGACCGCATGGGCAGATGTCGCATTTCGCGACACATGATCACAGCTAGGAAGGAGGGCGCGCGCACAGCAGCAGCAGAGATCCATATGGCGAAAAGTCGGGGGTGAAATTGAGGATCGTCTCGGAGAAATCGATTTAAAAGAATAAATGAGAAAGTGGAGTGATTGGACAACGAAACATGTACGATCGACATAATTTTATCCCCAATCGCGAGAATGCGTTAATAACAACGCTGTGAATAAGCCCGAGACCCCGTCAAAGGAGAGCGCATGGTTGCTTTATTTTAGGTATGTCTACGGCTTCCGGGGCAAAAAAACAAGCGGAAGCCTGTGAGCGGAGGGCCTATGAGAGAAAGTTTTCAAAAAGAGGGGACAGGAAAAACATGGGCGCCGAAAAAAGGATCGAATCTGATGGTGAAATCAAAAGTGTCGAATAGATGCAGATTGTTGGAGAGATTCAAGATCCATGTAGCAAAAAATCTTGGCTCTCCAAAAGTCAGGAACAGTCAGGAACCAAGCTGGTCCTAAAGACGCAAAAGATGGTGACCGTCCGACGACTGGCCGTATGCTTGGTCATGAGGTAAGATACATGGTCTTTCTCGGTTCTCCATGCTCTCAAGCCCAGAAGTAGGAAATGAAAGCCGGATCGGAAAGCTGAGGAAGATGATTGGACAATAGTCTACATCGTCCCACCCTCCATTACCGGCGTATATGTGGTTATGGAGAGTAACACCTATCCTTCCCTCATCCTCTATTCTACCTCTCACCGAGAAAACCGGAAATGAACATCGAGTAGGAAGCATGGTCAAAGCGAGACAACACCTCCAGGAACCACGATCGGAGAGAAACGCCCCGAAAAAGCTAATGTCCTGTTATGGCCATCGTGGCAACCCCAAAGGCAAGTGTTCATGGAACGGAAATCTGTCAAAGATCCACGCCGTTCACGGGACCAATCCGAGGTCATCTTCCTATTTTTTCCCCATAACCACCATGCGTATATGCGGTGCATGAGATGAAGTATCTATGGTTTCATCTTCACACCAAGTGAAACCTAGGAGATGACGCGGAAATCGGGTGATGGGAGGTCGGATTATAAAAAAAAAGGGTCGGCCATGATGTTCAATTCGATGAATTTCAACTAACATCTGCGCATTTGTCCCACATCGACCTCAAGAACCGTTGACATACAAGGACCAAGAACCTGGTGAGGATGCACGTCGCAAAACAAGGGTTTCGGAGAGTGATGGCTCTTCTTCCATCCGCTACCGCGGTATAAGTGATTCATGGGACGGACAGCTTGATGAGGAATTTCATTTCCGCCGTCAGCTTTGAAAGAAGAAAGGCACAATGACGATAATGGTGGCAGTGTATTGATGCTATACCATGCATATATCCATCTATGCAAGTCGACAGTCCCGGACATGTTGTAGTTCGAAGAAATGTCGACCTGCAACAAGGAAAACCATGGGTCACGATCCCGATGGAACTGGGGTCCATTACTGCTACATAAATCAGCGCAGTTGAACTTGGAATTCAAATGTTCAACAGGTTGGGAAAGCTAAAAGAGGTAAGAGGGAGGACGTAAGGTAAGTAAAATAATAATTGAAGTGGTGACCAGTCACTCATACCTTATGGAAAGAGTTGGACAGCCTCCAACAACAACACTGAACTACTGTGTGAGCAGTCGTCGATCCGTAATGCCACGCATGTATGCATTCAAACTTCTGAAAAGTTAAATTTTTTTGAGAACTGGGAGCTTTGGTGTCTTTGATGAAACATCCAAGACCACAGAAAGGCGATAATTGGGGGAGGCGAAGGCCCGTGGTGGCGACGCTATCCAAGGGTAATAAACCATGGCCCGCGATCCCAATGGAGTGATAAACGCGCAGCTGAACAGGAGTTCAGATAACAGGCTGGATGGAGGATGTAAATAAGAACGACCACATACAAGATGACCTTGACCACCTAACATTTAACCATCCAAAATCGTCAGTGTCGAATCAACAAGATAATGATAGCAAAATTGAGTATCATCGATCCATAACGCCCGCATATATATGCATAACATTTCAGAAGAAAAAAAAAGGAACGAATGTCGGGCACAATAGGAGATCTAGCGAAATCTCAACTGGGGGAAGTATGGATATTCCCCTAGAAAGGAAGAAGGGTCATTTATTTGGAAGGAATGTTTGTAGACCAGACACCAGACTCTAGCCAAAAAGGGCTCTAGACTCGAAGTTACAAGCCAATGGATCGAGTTGGATGTAGACCAGACATCAGCTCTAACCAAAAAGAGCTCTAGACTCGAAGTTACAAGTCAATGGATATTGAGTTGACTGGATGATTGGAAGATCAAAGGACATAGAGACCGACAGAAAACAGTCAGCATAGATAGAGATGACGGGGAATAATAAAACTAACCTTAAATGTGCATTTATACTGTCAAAATCGTCGTAGCTTCTCTTGGGCACCTGAAAGTTTCCCCGCAACCCAGATGCCCTATTCATTTGTACCCCAAAACTCAAGCTATTTCCTCACATTGCATCCCACCGAAGCCCCAAAGCAAAACTCCTAGTCATCCTCCTCATCACCACTCCCTCCATCCCCCTCTTCGTCTCCATCTCCATCTCCCAAATTCAACTTCCCCTCACCGCCCTTCCACTCCCTCTCCCATAGAGGATCAGGATTGGGCATTGTCAGCGCTGGATGGTCGGCAGGTAAAGATGCCCTTGCACGCTGCAGTCTGACTAGCAGAGCTGACCGATCTGTGAGCAAATATTGGATGTGTTCAATTGCTGTTAAAGATTATACATAAACTTTGGAAAACTGTTGGCAGAAAAAAATCACATGCTTTTCGATAACACCATATTCTCACTTCTCGGTCCAGCCCTTCCATCTTTATCCTGGTCATCTGGATCTTTCCCATTACCTTTCTTGTTCCTCTTCTTCTTCCCGGCGCCATTCGTCCTAAACCCATCTCCATTAACAACGCCAGTGGTATTAGGAGAAGCAGCTGCCGCCCTCTCAGCCTCTTCCTCTTCCCTAATCGCCTCTCGAAGCGCTGGAACGGTCTCGCATAATGCTGCATAACCTCTCCGGATATTAGCGCGTCGTTTTTGTTCCGATTGGATGTGGTTGGCTTTCTTTTGGGAGGGTGAGAGAAGGTTTGATTTGGATGGTTGCCGCTGTTGTGGCCCTAATCGTGGATTTGATGAAGAGTGGCCTAGACGGGATAATTCTGCAGAAGTCGTTGCGGGTGTACTCGATTCGCTAGGTGATAAACGTCGTCGTTTGTGAGAGTCTGATGACGGGCGAGCGGATGAAGCTGATGGTGAAGGGAGGGTATGAGAACGCTTGGGTCTGGTTCCCGGAGAGGCATCTCGACGTATATGGAGTTGCTGCTGCTGGGAGAAACTATACGAGGAACGAGGGGAACGCTGCCGTAGTTCAGATGACCCTGTCGTCAAGGGTGATACTGGATGGTGTTGAAGTTGCATAGGAAATTGTAGGGGTTGAGATGGTGGTTGTTGTTGGAATTTTGAACGAAGAAATGGGAAAGAATCATGTCTGGAAGGATACGAATTTACTCCATGAGACTCCTGTTGATAACGATGACCCTGTTGTTGATCGTATTGGTGGGTCTCATGACCGTCAAAATGAGGATGAATGACTGGACTGTGGTTCAACATGGCGGTGTCATTTGGATCATCCCAGTTGCCGTCTGCTGTATCTAGAGACATAAGATCCTTTGTAGCTTTTGTGAGAGCTTGTCTGCCCTCTGAGTTCTGGAGGATATCATCATCCGAGTACGAATGGTCTATGGATGCAGATGTAGCCGAGAAAGCTGCCCATTCATCAGCTGAAATGGCGTCCTCTGTATGATCAATAGAGGACAGGAAGGATTGGAAGGCATTGCTCTCTGACTGGGAGAGCAATGACTGCATATTGGGTGTGGAAGTCGGGAGGACTGCTGGCATATTGTAAGAACAGTTTCAGGCATGTGAATTGTGGCTGTGCTGCTCTTTCCTCGCCATGTTCCTCTCATGGCTACCTTCTGTCAAATTACCATGCTGTCTTTTTACTCGGAACCATATTGGTTCTCCTTTTCCTTTTCCTATTACTTGACCATAATATCAATTGTACCGGAAGAATCTCGCACAACTCCTCACTCGGATGTTAATTTCAAAACCTTGGTGTCACATCATGGATAATCTACCATGTGGGAGTTGTTCTTAGGCAACACTGACCAGCTGCTACCCTGGGTTCTCTGCTTCTGACCGTAGCTGTAACATGCACAACCCCTGGCTTTAACATCCGCGGGGTTAATAGTAAAAATGACAACAAAAAAGTTAGTCATCCGAGCATTCAAAAGGGATCCCGTTAACTCTTCCGTCGGAATATCCCAAGACCATAAACATTACGTTGCTGCTGTTTGCGGTTGTGCACAAAATATACTTAAACACCTAATTTGTATGTACCATTCAAACTTATTGTCCGACCAATTGTTTTCGTGTCTGATGAACTGACCTACCTCCAGAATTGATAGACCATGTCCAGGACTCTAGGTTCAATGAGAATATTCCTCGTCTGCGTACTACCGACAGATGAGGCTGAGAAAGCTGCCCAATCATCAGTAGGAGTGGCGTCCTAGGCTGTATAGTCGTTAGAGGACAGAAAAAAAATTGGAAGACACTGACTGCTCTCTGATTGGGAGAGCAACGACTGCATGTGAAGCCGAGAGGATAGTCGGAAGCAGTCACCCGCACCTTTGAATATTCAACATTGTAGCTGTGCTGCTTGATGGTTCCCACTCTTGCCACGAAATTAATATTCTGCTTGGCATGTCTTTCTGAGTTCTCATGTACTCGAAATCAAATGCGTCGACATTTGAGCAGGTTTATTTCTTCACTTGCCGGAGACTTGCGCGAATATGGGCAAAACATTCTCGAATGGAGGGAAGTTGGTTTTTCATGGGGAACTAAGTAGTACAAATTTGAAAGCCTCAGGCTGGCGCTTGTTTAACGCCTCGCGAGTGTCGGCAACAAAACTTGCCGTCCGTGTGCCTGCGGTTCACACCATTGGGACAAGAAGTTTGGTGGTGGGTGATTTCGACTGCCTATTGCGAATTGATCACTGAACAGAGTGCTTGAGAAACCATGGACTTTCATTGGGTTTGGGCCGAAACAAATCCAGAGAGAAGTCAAGCAATGCGGGCGTCGCTCAATCTATATGTGCAATAGCAGTTTGTAATTCGTGAACCCTGTATTTCGTGACTAGGAGAAGGTACCCTTGAGAGTGTTGACACCCCTAGTGAAGGTCTAAGCTTTAAGTTTAGAGGCAGATGAACATCTGGAGGAGCTCGAAGGTTTTGAGAAAGTTTAGAGACGAAGGCTCTCTATGTTGACAAGTCACGGGCGGCGAGCAAGACCGAGGTAGTCAAGTACTTGCACGATGAAGCTACAAATAGCCCGAGACCCCTGGTCGACCAGGTCTTGCGGAGCCTGGACTAACGAGTATAGACCTTGCTGAACAAGGTGATTCAGGATCTGGATCGACAGCATTAATCATACATATAAAACAGACGTTAATTAGCGTTGCCGCCTAGGAGATAAAAAAGAGAACGTGAGCGACTAGTACAAATTGGATTTTGGCGACGGCGTGACAACAGCTAATAAGACAACAAAAAAAAAAGAAGGCCGGGGAAGTGGGGATAAATATTGAAACGAGTCGACCAAAAATAAGTTCCAAGAAACATCTGTGTGAGAGTGGAAATAGAGAGACAAAGAAGGGGGGGATATTAAGTGACAAAGCGACGGCGCAATGCGCACTGGGGATATCATAGAAGCAAAGGAATTTCAGAAATGCAGTCTAGAGCAACCAGCCTCGAAAGTGGGATAGAGCGAGTAAGGCGCAACAAAAAAGAGCCCAGATCATACTAGTGCCGCCGATTGGAGATATCCTCTGAAGATAGAATCTCGCACTGTGGTAATCAATCGAATCAGTACATAATCCGACCAACAAAAAAAAAGAAGATCTAACCATTCCCAATGATACGTTGAGTTGCTTTGGTATCCTGAACATTACAAGAAAATCAATAAGAGATAAAGCATTTGTCAATAAACAAGGACGCACCACCACACTTGTAAAATGGGTATACAGGACTCGGCGGTTCTCGTTATTCCGTCGATGGACCTGGAGGAAGTGCGCACGGAAGTACTGTACGACAGTCTCGTAGTCGTTTGTTCGATCACCAAATGACGTGATACTAGAAGGAAACGAAGACGGTCAATAATAGACGCATTGAACGTGGGTTTGCTTCTTACTATTTCCGAACTCTCAGGCCGGTATTGAGCTTGGATTTTAGAAGATCTGTTTTGTCTATATGAACAAGGATGAGCATGAAATTATCAGCAAAAAGAACATCTAGATCGAATCATCACGTACTCAGGAATAGAACAAGGTGCACGTTCTTCAAGAGGGCGTTAGAGCAAATTTGTGTGAACAGCTGGAGAGAGTCGTCGATTCTGTTTGTCCTTGGATCTTCCTCTAGGTACTGAGGAAAAAATGAAGTATGAGGTGAGTAAGCAGGGCATTGAGATGGAGACAAATCAGTTCAAGTAGAAGTGAAAGAGAGGGAGACACCAGGTAAGTGAGACATACCTGATCAAAGGCGCTAATGGGGGCAACAAAAATGATTGCGTTGGCATCATCAAAATAGGGTACCCAAGAATGTCGCTGGCCACGAGCACCACCCACGTCGAACAGATGCCAAGTTACGGACTTGCCATGGATGTCCACGTCAAATATATGCTCTGCGACGCCCATCGTTTGGATTCTAGCGTGTAAGATGTCATCTGAGGGGGGAGAATGTGAATATATGCGGCATAAATTCATTGAATTGAAGAATTACCTGTCGTTGGAATGTAATTCTGAGAGGCGATACGCGAGATGTGCCTGAGGAAGCTAGGAACAGAGCAAATAAATAGGTGAAGGGTCGATTTATCAAAAGAAATACTCGTACAATTCAGACCATTCGTCGAGCTTCAGTCTGCGTTTGGCGATCAGACCTTTGACAGTTGGGTGACTCCAGAGCTCTCTGACATCTCCTTCGCAAACTTCAAGTAGATGACCAACATCTTGCACCAAGGCATCTATGATTTCGTCATGAGAAACGCTCTCACGGGTCCGTTTCTCATTCGGGGATGATCCATTCGTTCTCCTTTTACCCAGAGCATTTTCGATCGTCCGGGCCTGCCATCCGCTACGCACATAGACACCGCCTTTCCCAGAGCCGGAAACAGATATTCCCCCACTTAGACGATCTGCGAGTTGAGGGTCTGAAGAAATCAGTGGTGAGAGCCTGCGACGCAAGTTTGCAATTTGCACGGCGCCAGCGTCCCTCGGTAGAGTGGAGTGACCGGCCAAACTAGCTACTGCCTCAGACTGAGCTAGTGACTTGGGAGACCCCTGATGCATATCAGCGCCAGTCATCAAAGATGTAGAAGGGGATGGTTGATCAGCGATCCGGTTGCTAGGTCGCTTTGTAGGCGGAGCCGACTGAGCGTCGTCATATGTATCATCATCATCGAGGACATCGTCCCAGTTCTCGAGGGTAGTCAGGATATGCTTCAAAGAACGGACAATATTGAAGTAAATGACTGTTTTCCATGACGAGCGTTCTTGATCCAGGGAATTTGGCTTGTACATCAATTGGAACTGTTTCTGTAAGGTGGATTTGCCACTCTCGGCTTGACCCAGGAGGAGTAGCTAGGCGCCATTGTCAATTTACTGGAGTGGATAAGGAGATGAAAGCATGCTGACCTTTACGTCTCCTTTTCTCCTCCTCAGGCGCTCCCGTTCCTCTCGTAAATCTTCGTCGATTTGTTCTGATACCCGTCTTGCCTCAGCCTCAAACTCAAGGCGGGCCTCACGCTCTGAGTCCGTCTCTGTTGGGGGAGGTTTCATGGCAGCAGTGATCGGATCATCCTGGCTGTACAATGAGGGGGAGCGCATTGTTGTGGTGGTAAAAGGAAGGGAGGGGGAAATAATAAAACGAATTTGGGGTTAAATGACTTCAGTTATATTTGTGAGACAGCGCGTTCTCGGTCACATCTTGACATCTGTCACACATCTATCTCATGGTATACCTGTGCCCATCCCATCATATCTCTTGCTATGCTAACCCTTCTTCATAGTCTGTAACCCTACATACTACCCACGGGGAACTCAAGGTCAGTTTTCCCTATCGTCAGCTCACATCCACTCAATCAGACTCGGTCAGATTGAAATTTTCTGTGAAGCGGTGCCAAAAGCAGCAGAGGTCAGCGCCAGTCATCTGTCAACCATCATTCATTCTGTTAAAAAGTTCAACAGAATTTCCTCGCGCTGTGTGCGTCAGGCTACTATAACAATTGCATTTTCCATCGCAACATCCGAGGTTTCATTGTGCAAACTGGTGACCCAACTGGTACCGGCAAGGGAGGACAGAGTATATGGGGTACTCCTTTCCCCGATGAAATAAGATCAACCTTGAAAGTCGGTCTCCCCAGCTCTTCGAACTTTTGGCCAAATCACATTCTGATCCAATCTTACAGTTCAACTCCCGAGGAGTTGTTGCAATGGCCAACTCAGGCAATGCCGCAGATTCGAACAAGTCGCAATTTTTCATCACTTATTCAAAGCAACCTCACCTCGATGGCAAACACACTATCTTTGGGAAAGTGATTGATGATACTGACTCCACACTTGACTCAATGGAGCGCGTACCTGTCAATAACAAGAATAGGCCACTAAACGAGATGAAATTGACCCATGCATGTAGATGTCTTCTTTGCTACCGGTCTCCTACTTATCCGCCCTGTGTTTAGGTCACAATCCATTCGAATCCTATTGCTGACGCAGTACTAGCTGGCAGACGATAAGGTGGATGGAGAATTCTCGTACGTCCGATTTGATCGGAATATGATAAGTTCGGAAAAGAGAAATATACTACTCTGTATAACTTTCTCCTAACTACGGTTTCTCGCACAGCTTGCACCCCTCTCCGAACCTCACCGCTCTTGGCGGCTTATATAATCCACAAGTCCTCAGGGTACATGTGATGCCGTTCATTCTCCCGCACTGGCCCCAGGTCATCCAGGTCATCGCTTGATGAAACCCACAAGTTCTTTTTGCAGCTCCTTCTGACGTCGAGCTTTTTCAAGATCATCAATACTGCGGAGGTCATAGACGATATCTCGCGTCTTGCCAAAATAAACCTATCAATTGAGCGCAGATCGGGTATCAGACGACAATAGCAATAAACAGTTGATGAGGGTAAACTAACCTCTTGTAATAAATTTCTCATCTTGATCTCCATCTCTTCAATCATCCTGCCAATGTTGGAGATATGAGATGCAGTGTCATGTATGGGCCAGTCCTGTTCGGTCTGAGGGAAAAAAAAGTGTCAGTTCTCTGGATCATAGTTCCCATCATTTCGGACATAGTAGCATGATCCCCTCTCCTCCAACAAAAGATGGATCGATTCTCTCTTGCCAGAAAAGAATTTGGCACAACGCAGGCCTGGAGCAACAATACCATATACATACCTGACGCGTCATACTTCCGCTCAAGCTAACTTCCCCTTCCCTCTTGCATCCATCAGGCCCTTTCAAGTCTTTCTCTGGGCTATCATTGTCGGTTCCTTTCCGCGTTAGAAGATGGAGCATCACAGTTGAAGTGAGCTTGTAATGGGCTTGTCTTCCTCGTTCGGCTGTTTCAAAAACATGTATAGAATCCCATGATCCCTCGGGCTCATATGCTGTCCTCGGTGTCATAGCTTTAAGAAAAGGCAGGTCAAATTATCATTGATATTGTTACTTTGATACGATAGAGACCCGTTTGATCAATAATACGCACTCTTTTTGAGGACAACAACACCAGCAAAATTTCCAGCTCCACTAGGATCTTCTGGGTCCCATAGATAGACGGACGATACACCGCCTTCGTAGTACAACTCCCTGTATGTATCAAAGGCTTCATTTGCTTGGATCTCAAGTTTGCGCATCCGCGAGGAAGGCGTGGCACCATCCTCGAGCGGTGGGTCATATTCATTTGACCACGGGGATCTATAAGGGGGGGAGGATCAATCAAGATGAAACGAAGGCATCATAGGATTAAATACACATCACCTGTAACTTTCTTCATCACGATTGTAGTCGCAAGCAAGGTATTCTCTTCCAGTTGCGCGATCTACCTTGACCTGCAGGGGTTGATCGACACTTTGCAATAATTCATCAGCATCCTCTGGGCATATTCCAACGAGTGCTGCAACGTTTTCTTCCGTCCGTGGAGGCGGAAGTCTGCGCATAAGATCCAGCATCGAATCAATCACGTCCGTCATGGCTTATGGCTGTGGCGCGTTCGAGTAGAGTTTCAGGAACCCTTGGAAAAACTGGTGAATCCATCCCTAGGTCACGTGTGTCAATTTGATAACCACTTTTCATGCTCTCATTTTTGCTTTCGTCCATCATCCACGATAAGGTACAAGCCACGAATAAGGTATATTATGTCGGAAACAAAACGAAAGGCACAAGGCGACGACAACAAACGGAAGAAAAAGTACCGATCTGTGAGGAAATCCACCCTTCCATTGGTAGCGCGTCTAGTAATACGAACAAGGATGGAACACCAATCTGGGGAAAACGTCATGTAGAAGGACCAGGCGTATGGGTGAGCTGTGCGTTAAGGCCCCCTCAGGCCCTTCAATATAATCGCTGTTATTCATTCATGTTCATATTTTTTTTCTTAGGTGTCAAAGGCAAAGAAAAGCAGACAGTCGGAGAAGTTTATGAACTATTCGAATCAGTAACAACCCGTCATATTTGTATTCTTCTACAATCACTCACACATAATGTCCTCAGATAGCGTCTGAATTATGGCCACTAGATAATGTGGCACACGAATCACCCTCTGAAGATGAAGAACCCGATACTGAACTCAGCTTGGAAGCCCAAATTGCTAATGAGGTATCCGCCATGAAGCGTCCTAGATCTCAGAATCCCGCTCAAAGGTTTGGTATGTGTTTACGTCCTCTTCTTTCAATCGCCTTCCCCTGATGTTTTAAATGATTAGCAAATTGCCATACAAATACGCCCTGCGGTATGAATTTTCGACCATCTGCTCTTGTCGCAGTCCTTGACACCCCTACACAAAGTCATTTTTATATCTTGTAAACCGCCCGTTGATCCCGTTGAGTTGGTGGTTAAATACATAAAAACCGTTGAAACAACGGGTATTACGCGAACACGGTCAGTTTTAAGTCCCCCCCCGTCATATACATATTTTCCAAATTTCCTGATATAAAATTTCCTCAGATACACTCATCGTCTAGTTCCGGTTTCAGGAACTTGTGTCGCCAACCTTCCAGAAATACAAGCACTTTGTCGGCATGCTTTCAAAGATTTTTTTGACCGTCATGGAGATAGTAAATTCAAGGTATAGTTGCAGTCATTTTTTTCGATAATGTTTGTGTCTAGGAACTCAAACCAGTTTTTCAGTACAAGATCGAATTACGAGTTAGAAATCATACTACCATTCCTCGACCGACGTTGATACAGCATGTAGCGCAGTGTGTTCCTGAAGGCCACACTGTCGATCTGGATAATCCTCAGATCTTCATACTTGTCGAAGTCTTCAAGGCGAGTTTCAAATCACGGTCATTTTTGATACAGAATAAATAAGACGTTCGGGGGGGGGGCTAGAGTATATGTGGCATATCTATCGTCGAAGACTATTATCGACTGCAAAAATTCAATGTCATGGAAATCGCTCGTGGGGCTCAGAACGGTGAAGGCGAGACAGAGAGCCGAGTTTTCCATACTCAGGGAAAGGAAGTTGAAGGAAAGGCGGAGGAAAAAACGATATGAAGATATACAATATCACTTGTATTCAAGGACGGATGCAAATGCAGACATCTTTTTAATCGACTATGCTACAAGGACCTGACGCACAAAAATGAACTACATAGAAAGAAAAAGAAAAAATACACTCCATACCTAACTACACTGTCCTAAACAACAAAAAAAAGTGTCACGCAATTGTCCCGGATGTGGAAAAATAGTCTGACAATGGTCCAAACAGAGGAGAGAAAAAAAAAGAAAAGGCCATAATGGAATGAAAGAAGACAAAAAACCCTAATGTCGTTGCTGCTGCTGCTGCCAATATTGGCCCTGCTGCTGGCCCGAGTTCTGTTCATTAGACCAGGAACCGGGACTTGAGGTTGAATTATTGGAGCAGTAAAAATTCTGCTGCTGCGGATGATTATGGATGGACACAGGATAGTCATCATGTCTTTGTATTGGCATGAGAGGGGGTTGCCTAGTGTTGTACGCAGAACTTTCCGAGAGTGTTGTTGTTGTTGTTATTGGTGGTGGTGGTACATTAAAAGACGTCCCTGTCTGCTGATTCGGCAGAGCATAGTTTATCTTCGTGTCTACATCTCCCGGTAGCACCCGCCATTGGGTATAGTCGGTAACCATCGATACGGGCTATGAGAAGATTGATATGAACTTAGCGGTTCAAAAAAGATATGTTTGAAGAGGACAGCTCACCTGATTATGGGATAGTGCTGGTGTTGGGTATGATACCGGGTATGTGGATGGTATCACCGTATTGAAGCTAGTCTGAATGGCAGGTTCCTGAAAACCAAACTTGTAGGCGATGAAAACAGTCCGATTGGTGGAATCAGCGGCTACATTGCTATCAAAATGAGGAGCTGCAGGAATCGGCTTCAGATATTGAAGGATGGTATATTGCGTTAAATCTATTTGTGAAAAAAAACACATTGACCAAAAAAAAAAAAAAAAAAAGAGAAAAGGATAGGAGGATATGGAAGGATTTAACTTACCAGAACTGGAACAGAGAGTATCCCAGAAGTCTGGCGCAATCTCCGAGCTGTACAACCATCCAGATGGTTGCATTGGCGACGAAAGACATTTTAAAGGGGCAATTTCCGAGTGTAGTGGGGTAGGAGAGTCATTCAAGTAGACAAGAAAGGTCGACTGTAACACCAAGGCATAGGGGGAGGGAAACTCGACCGTCGCTGATAGGTAAGTAAGGATTGAGCCAGTTGAGACTTTTATTTTGGGGTCAACATAAGGCCGTGGTGAGAGTTTGATTATATGGGGATTCATGCAGTCATTCTCAATGAAGCGGATGGTGGGAACGGGGCGGGGCCTCAACTCCTTCTGCAAAGATATCTGCACGTAGATAGAGGTTGGAGCTGGAGAAGGGGCTTGACGGTCAGGTGGCGGCGTTATAGATGCTCGAATACTACCATCTGATTGAGATCCTGTGATTTGGCAGTCGGGAGTACCTCGATGTGAGATCAGCTGAAGAACTAGGGAATAAGTCAGTTGGATGGCAAGGTCTTTTTTCCCCATTGTTTGCATTGCCTACTTTTGTCTCCTTTACAGGTATCCCGCAGCTGTTGGAGACGACTACCGACTTGCTTTGGCGTCCTAATCTTGCCCGAGGTTTCGTAAATATAATCCGACACGAAACGATTCCGCATGGGAAAGCGTCCAGATTTCTGGGCTCCCTTTGATCCGACGGCTTCTAGTTGGTATTTTTCCAAAGCTACAAAGAGAGTTTGTGTTATTGTAAGTTTGCATATAGTATTTGTCAAAAATTAGGTACCTTCGATCAATGCTGCTTCCCTGATGAATGATTAGAAAGAAAGAAAACAAGGAGACCAGCTCGAGTTTTTTTAAAAAAATAAAATAATACTCACAACAGTGGCGGCCAAACAGCTTCTCCTTTGCCCCTCAGAGTCTTCCAGCTCTTCCTACCAGTTGCTACAATCTGTTCAGCGTCACGAGTTTTTTCCTCTTGGGAAGGTGTATAAGAGAGTTCATCAACTGTTGTCGACATGCAGACGAATTCATGCTGCTGGCTGCTGGCTGAGGTGGAAGGGCATGAGTAGCGTTGCTCGGAGACCTTTCTCATCTGCAAAAGCTGGTCCTCCTGGTGAAAAGGAAAAAAAAAAGTATGGAATCAGTTTGGGGGTCGAAACCTCCCTTTTATCGAAGGCCCATCCCTAGTGTCCAATTGCCCGGACATATGGGTCCCTACAATCAGAAGAAGGAGGAGGGGGGATCATCGACTAAAACCAAGGTCCCAGTTAGATAGGATCTCTGATCTGAGAAATGATTAACCCCTTTTGCTAATAGATCGAGGGTGCGAGTGTTCTGCAGGTAGGCTTCCAAGATTGTAGTAGACCTTCGGCCGCGTCTTTCGGTCTTTTTTTGTTGTTGTTCTTGTTGTTGTGAACTTATTTTTTCAAGGGTTTCTTGTCAAGTGAAGACACAAGGTCCCTAATTCTTGACTAACCCTTCTACAGGCCACATACAGGTTTAAGAAAGAGCTCAGACACCATATCCTCGTCTTTATTATAACCCATCAGGAAAACAGACAATACGCCATTGTATTGGTCTCCATTCGAATCGGGTACTGCGGGAGCGAAAGTTTGGGCTTCGCCGAGTTCTCCTTTCACCAGGTTCTCATTGACCTAACTCATAACGCCCATCAAACCATTAGATTAACCTTTTCGCACCATTGCCGGCAAACCATAAAAGATCCGCCCGCGACATGAAAAATCTCGTTTGTCTTTTGAGCTATTCAAGTTGAAATTGACGTTCGGTTGACTATTATATTAGCACACGGTCACCTTGGGCACTCGGCAGGAGGGGACCTACGATACTTATGTTCAGCTGACTAGGTGGGAAAAATATATTATCCGTATTATCTGATAAGTATTATGAAGTCATGAATCGTCTAAGAAAGAAAAAAGAAAAAAGAAAAAGCCTCCTTTGGTCAATATATATATCTGAAGTCGCATTCTGCCCGAAGGTCAGACCTCGATGAGCGCCAAAATTTTAAAAAATTAAGGTTACGACTTATCTGATCCGACAGGGACCGACCCTTAACGTTATCTTATCGCCCACACTTTTTGTAAGTAAAAACATTTTCAATGTCCTTTGTTATAAACTGAACTTGAGGTGATTTAATGTGAGTGTCAAATAAAAACAAAAAAAAAGTGGAAAGGGTTTGTAAAACACACCATACATGCTTTACGCTAGGAGTGCGGCGTCTTTGTTTAGCGGTTGGCAGGATACATAAAACTGTCGTATAGCACTTGAAATTTCCAAAGAGTGATGTTAACGTGAGGTTGATCAACGATCCAATCCCAAAGCCGTTGCATTAGTGTCGATTGTGATGTACCCAAGTGTCGGAGGAATGCTCCACAATTTGATTTTTGCCTGAATGTTGGCGAGAGAGAGAGAGACAGAACGATCACTGTGGTGCCTTTTTTAACTCGTAGATGTTCCACCGCGAGGTTAACTGACACATGATGGTATGAAACATCACAATCCAGAAGAACTGTGAAAATCGGCCGCCGTCCCAAGTTACTTGGCCCAGGTGTATAGATAGTGATACGCTGGGTAAGAGTCGATTTCCCGTGTCTTTTTTTCACATCCTCACACCACCGCCGACAAGATCTATGTTGGAGGAAGAAGAATGCCATTGGGTGGGTTCAAAAGGGTATTTCAAATATGAAATGAGGGGAGGCAGCACGAATGAAACCTGTTATCATAAATAAAAGGGGTGATTAGCTTTTTTTTATCCAGGAAGCAATCCACGAGTTCGTATTTTAACCTTTCGTCCCGTGGTTTGACAGAAATGAAAATGGAAAACCTCCGTCGTTCACTAGTCACTTTGGAGTTACATGCACATGGAATGAGTAAGGACCAGGTTCCAGGAAAGATGAGATTTGCGTAGAGAGGGTAGTTTATTCGGAAATTCCGACCCAAATCCCGAAATAAGCTCAGGCAAGGAGCTAGCGAGATTCAGCCTAGAAGATTTCAATAACAGCTTTCAGAGCAGGGGTGTTAACCTTAAAGTTTCCGCGAAAATTGTGCTTGTGTGACATAAGACGCCGTGCTACACACCACCCAAGATGCCATAAGGATAAGAAAAAAGGCAAGATGAAAAGAAAAAGGAAAAAATTAGGGCGATGGATGCTGTATTCCTTCTCCAAGAAAAATGTATTTGTCAAAAGCTGGTTTGGAGATGGACGTGTCATTAAACCAGATTGTGCTGGAGAAAGATCAAAAAATAAAACCTAGAAAAAAAAAAAAACACCAACTGCCCTGAGGCGTTCGATTAATGACGTTAGATGTTTTTGTTTTTTTACGTTAGCGGCGAAGTGGAAGTATGAGAGATTTATAAATGGGAATGAAAAAAAAAAAGTATACGATACATAAGCATTGGGGAGAAAAAGGTGAAAATATACTGTGCATATAATATCCATTTGAAGGAAGGTGCATTACACATATCCTTTTGCGAGTTCACGGCAACATGTCCTGAAATTGCATGGGTGTGTGTGGGTGTGGGTGCTAATATTTAAAAAAAATGAATGACGATGTCGGGGAACCGTTCCAAGCAAACGGTCAACGACCCAATGATGAAGCTCGAAGACCTTGAGCTAGTTCGGTCTTCCACGTCAGTCTTCTAAGTGCTTCGGCATAATCTACCCATTCCCTTCTTCGTTCGTTACGTTCTAGCCAGTCGTGGTCGAGGCTTGCGACGTCCAATTCATAAAAGTGATACGTTGCTGAAGCTGTCGGTATTGTGATGACAAATCGCGTTATAGTACCACGTACACCCGCTGTTTGAAGAGAGAGAGAGAACGAGCACAAGGACAGGGCAAATAGTAAAATCAGGAGGTGGGGAGACGGAAAGAGGAACAAAAGGGTAGGACCTTCTTCTAGCGCCTCTCGAGACGCTGCAGCCTCTAAATGCCTATCTGACGCTTCCCAACCACCTTTAGGTACTGCATGATTTTCCATATCGTCAGAATTGGTTTGAACCCATGAAGAAAAAAAAGAAAAAAAAAAACTCAAAATAATCAAAGGAAGGAAATAACTCACAAACCCAATTACTTGGTTGTTTACGACTTGTTATCAAGAGAACTTTGCCAGAGGTCCTTGCGATAGGTATAGCACAGCACACAACGCGAGGCTGAGCACGGCCCTTGGTTGCCATTCAGCTTTTTTTGAATAAAAAAAGAGAGAGCAGGGGAAGTAGTAGGTTATGGTCGGGGGGAGTTTTTGGTGAAAAAAAATTGTGTCGCTCTACGGCGTTTATAGATTCTTCATAAGCTGAGCCGTGAAAAAAAATAATCTTTTGCTGGAGGGTGGAGAAGAGCGATTTTTTGTTGTTGTTGAGAGGATTGTAGAAAGAGATTATAAGGGCGATTCAACCCAGAAATGATAAAGTCTAAGGTGAAATTTATAGAAAGGCGTGAATGGTTCCAGACGAGAAATGGATTTCGATGCTCGTTTGAGAGGCAAGGTTAAAGAACTTGGGCGATGATTGGTAAGGGCCACAAATGAAATCCGCTGGTGTCAGGATATTAGCAGACCCAAGAGGGAATGGGCGCGCGAAATTATATGTGGAGTATATACGAGGAGACGCTCATTCGAAAAGGCATTCCATATTTGGTCTAGGGAAACTTATTTTCCACGCACGTTGGTTAGGCACTCGTCACCGTCACCAGGGCCTTAGTCACAACATTTCAAGTCTTTTCTCTCACTGACATCACAGATAATGTACTCTTCTACCCTTCAAAGTGACGTTCGTGTGCATGTTGCCAGATAAATATATTTTCATTGCCGAGCAGAATGTCAATATTTCCAAGTTCCGACGGGAAGCTTTATTCATTCCATCTATTCAATGTCAGACAATCAAGAAGGTTATAAGATGATCAGCACACCCACGCAACCATGAACATGCACACAACCCCAAAGGCCATAGCTGCAAACTGTCAATACTATATCAGCATTCAAGATAATAATCAGAGGGCAAAATTGGTACTCGCCTCACGCATGGCCTGCTTCCCACTCTTACTCTCAGCGAGCAGTCTGAAGAGAAAAAAGTGAGCATTATTTGAAAAACAATATAGCAACGAGGCGGAAAGACGGTGCACGTTTGAACAGGATAAAGCTGCTAGAAGACCGCTCGCTTAAAATGTGACAGGACACGAGGGGGGGTACGTATAATCCAATCCAGAAGTACTCACGTTGGCAAAACGGCTACAGCACCGATGTAAAGAAATCCACCAGCAACAAATGGAATGACCTGGGAACAAAGCAACGAGTCAGCATCATGTTATTGTGTACAATTCGCAAGGTGCTCACAAGATCAGATAATTTGAGTGTAGTGCCGAGCAAGCCAGGGGCGTCTTGGCGTATGCCTGCCGCAAGGTCTGATACCTGACTTTCAGTGGTAGTAGCAGCGGTTGCATTGTGGACGGCAATTCCGATAAAGGTGCTGATTTATTGGCACACAACTATATAAGCCGATATTTACTATTTTTGAACCCGATTGGACGTACCCAACCTGCAAGGCCATATAAGGCGACACAGTTTACGTCAAATTTCAAACAAAAAATTGGACCCACAAATGCACCGATTGCGGTCAAAAACTGTGACTGCATTGCTTGCTTTTTAGAAAATCCACTCCGTATTAGGATTGAATAGTCAGCAATTTCGTGTGGAATTTCGTGAGCGAAACAGGCCAAAGTTGTAGTCGCACCAATAAGAGGAGAGGCATAAAAAGACGCCGCCATCCTGGGAAGAAAGATAGTGGGGTAATGTGAGAATTATCGCATATAAAGCGGTACTTACGCCAGCCCATCTGTACTGTTGAAAGAACGAGATCATTTGCTCTATGAGATCAAAGGCATCAGAGAGAAAGTGTTGAGGACTGACATATTATGAACAAAATCTCCGAATAGATTTAAGTATGCAGATAGTTTAGATGGGCCGCTAGCCGTTTTGATCTCGGGCGGTATCGAGCTGCCATTTGTTGCAGTTTTGTTGGTATTCCTGCTTCTAAGGCCATCCTCACTTGCAGATCCGCTCATGCTAGAGTTCGTGATGACTTCGGGTGACACATGGGGATGAGGGTGAGAGTGGGAGTGGGAGTGTGCATGCTCATCGCCACCCAGAACACGCAGGGTCTTTTCCATGAAAAAGAAAGTTGCAAAACCAACAAATATACCCAAACTGGAGAAATCAGAAATTAGCGTATTCAAACCTCTGAATGCAGGAGATCGATTCACCCGATGAGAATGTTCCGTTTCTCTTCTACCATAACAAAATGAACACCAGAGCCTTGGTGTTCACCCATAAACGAGTGTGGAACTAGATGTAAAAATACGTCCGAAAGCAAGCCGCCAGTCTACGTCACAAATCAACAATTATGGCCAGTGATGAATGGACAAGGCGTACGGCAAACGCTGTCATGGTATTGAGAGTATCGCCATTAATTTCAGCAGGAATAAAGGCAAGAATGAAGTTGGGGACACTGTTCATCATAAGAATATAGAATACGATGAAATAAATTGCTACGAACGAGCTGATGTAGAATGTCCCCAGAATAGAGTTCCATGCTGGACCGAAAGGAAATAGCCACGAGAAAACAATCCGCATGACAGGTGAATGTTGCGCCTCAAGCGTTTGCTTAAGCACACTCAGCCGTTGAATAGGTGCGCATTGCAGAATTTCATCCTCCTTACACCAATTTGATGAGCCTATTATCAATATAGCTGAATGGGGACGCACCAAAACTGATACAAGGCGTTCGGTGGTATCATTTCCATCAGTTCCTTTCCCACCGACAGCATGGACCTGAAGAAGTAATACAGACGAAAGAGCGACAAGACCGAAGAACCAGTAGAAAGGAGACCGCATGATGACAGTCATCGTCAACAATGCATTGTGCCCATCCAAATGGGATCGTGGCAAACAACTTCCTTTTTTGTTAACAGCATCTTATTGAGATTGAACCCTTTTTATCCTGAGTTTTAACGACAATGCACCCTACACCCCAAGAAAAGGCCATTATTGACGAGGCAGAGAAGATTATGATCGAAAATATGGCCAGGTATGATCCTTCTCATGACCAATACCATGGTGAGCGGGACCCAGCTGACTCAGTTATCGAGAAATATATGGACCAACCCCGTATGTCTGAACGCGTTTCTATTCAGTTCAACGCGTCCGAAATACAGCCCTGGCGCTTGCGAAAAATATCTCGCCAACCCCAGATCTTTTGATTATTGAATTAGGTTTCTGACGGTGACTTTTGAAAGACCCAAAACTACGTTTTGACATGTGTCCTTCTAGCTGCCTTGCTTCATGATGTATTAGACAAAAAATACGTTACACATGCGCAGGCTGCGGACCCCTATGCATACTTTCAGCCCCTTTTTACCTCAATGGCAGCTTCACATGGGGTTGATCTTGTCGAAGATGGACGCGATCGAATTATTGCTAAAATTATCGACAATGTTTCTTGGAGCACAGAGAAAAAACTCAGAGAAACCGGACAGTGGACTGAATGGCATGACACATGTATTGAACTCCATTGTGTTCAAGACGCAGACAGGCTCGACGCTATCGGTGCTTTTGGTAACTTCTAACTCAAAACTAGAGTTTTGTCCTCCTGATTCTTACCAGACCTTGGTGTCCCCAGGTATCTTGCGCTGTGCAGCTTATAGCACCGCCACGAAGAGGTAAATTTGTTTATCACTTGATTCTTCCGTGTCTCTCGGTTTACAGCTCCGCAGACCTCTCCACACGCCTTCCGATGACGCCGACCATGGCCAGACAGCCATCCAGCATTTTCACGATAAGCTCCTCAACATTCGCGACCGACTTAAGACCGAGTCTGGCAAGAAAATGGGGGACAGAAGACACCAAGTCGTGAGTGCATTTCCGATCACCGTTCCTCGACCAATCACGAAAAGAATAATTTCTCCATTGACTCGGGTTCACTCCAGCTTCTTGAATTCCTTGCTTCCATTGACGAAGAATACGAAGGAAAAACATGATTGCCGGGAACTGAGAACTCGTTGCTCACAAGGCTATTCCCTGACGGGCCGTGTATCTATCAGGTTGACAGTACCACAGGCTCAATGTCTTTCGCATATCATTTTCAAATATATACATTCGAAGGACCATTCATATTGATCACATTTCGATTGTGAAGTGACTAGGGCCACTCTTTTCGCATGTTGTATCTTGAGAAGGATCTCCAGACAAACGGTTTTCAAAGGGTTCGAAAGATGTGAACAAACACGCCGCCCTTCGAAAGGAACAATCGCGAGAACAAGGGTCATCACTTTCAAGTAAATCATCTGAAATTCATCGGGAATCTGGAATAAAACAGCGGTAGCGGAGGTCGTTACGAGAACGGCGATTACCTCAGTCAGATTGAACGAGGAGGGGTCCGGAAGACCATATATTCTTCAATCAAAGTCAGACATATCGATGTTATGGAAGAAGTGCTGGAAGGACCATCGAGTTAGCGGACCATAAGGACCGGAGAGACAAGGACATACTTTATACAGGCTCATAACCTTGACCACCCATGCTTCTAAATGATAGATTTTCTTGTTCCCAATTCGCATTCGAACCTCCTAAAAATAATTTGAATTGTTATTCTGGGTTACCGGTGTAGGAACTTTACATAAAATGCAGCCCAGTGCATAATATCAGCTTTTAAGGCCTCATCCACACGTTCCACTACACGCTCCGCAACAGTCTGTCTTATAGGTTATTCAGTGGAATTAAGATAATGCAGCAAAGCTTTACCTTGAGGATCACAGTTGGTGGGATACAGTGACTCAAAAGTTCATAGAACTTCGACCGTACTTCCATTACTCGAGCTGGAGACTGCTCAGTCACTATGAGGTCAGCAACCTTATGACAGTAGACTTCCCAGTCAGGTTTTGCTATTGACAGTGACCCTGTCAAGTCAGGCCTAGATAGATACCAGTAATTTATTGAATTCGTGTCTTTCAAGCAATAAGTAGGAACCCTACGATTGCATCTTCAATGCTTCTAGAACAAGGATTGCTTTGCGAAGATTTCCACCTGAATCTTCCACAATCCTATTGCCAGCCTCCGGAGGAAGGTCAAAACCCGCCCGTTTGGCAACGAGTTGCAGGACGTTTAACATCTGGACCGTTGCTCCGTAAGTTTGATAAGATTGGAAGACTAATAATGTACCTCATCCGGATTGGGAGCGGCAACACGCATTAGGAGACATCTACTTTTGATTGGGGCAATTAGACGGCTGGTGCTATTTGCACACAGGATAATTCGCATATTCGACATGTATTTCTCCATAGTCCGACGCAGGGCAGCTTGGGCATCGCGAGAGAGTGAATCTGCTTCGTTAATAATCACAACTAACAAATGACTCAATAAAAGTACCCTCAACAAGGATTCCTCGCCCACCTTTGAAACGTTGCTTTGCACTTAAATCTACTTGTTGTGTCTGGGCAATTTCCTTCAGGAGTTCCTGGATAACGACCCGGTCATAACTGCCAGCCTCACTGAAAAGTGTCAATCAGAAGCAGTTTATATGCCTGTTGGCTTTATGGTATACCTAGGAGTGATTTCAAGGTGGTAATTACTCTGAACCACATTTATCTCCAGTTTTCGCTTTGACGGAGATAGAAACACTCTTTGATCGATTTTGAGCTAGAGGAGGATTCAATATTATTACGGCACACATTTTCCAAGTTCCATACCTTTTCTACTCCAGGCCCAAATAACTGCCTCAAAGTGCAGCTTATGCGCGTCTTTTTGCCTGCCCCCGAAGGTCCATAAAACAACATATGAGGAAAATCTCCAGAAGCAGCCTATAAAAGTTAACTTTCAGACGCGCAAATGCACATTATTTTGCAACATACCAGAGATTTAAGACGTTCTGACAATCCTTGATGGTAATGTAGGGTGTCTAATGTCCGGGGACGGTACTGAAGACAAGCCTCCTTCAATACGAATGTTAAAGCCAGAGAGTAAGACCACGTTGACCTGATCAACCCATAGAGACATTGTCGAGAGACCACAGTATCAAAGTAGCGAGCTGGTTTTTCGAACTTTGGACCGTGGTGGTGGAGGAAGACCTGAATGAACGTGACTCTAAACGCGTGACATAACGCGTTCACCACTTATATCTGGCTTGTACTACGTAGTACTGGCTTCCATGCGTCATATATTGATACTATTTGTTACAATTTTTGTACATTTCAATATCGAGCTGTAGAGTCCGTAACCAAAAGGTCATCTAGAAGTCACGCCTTTGATACCCAAATCCTCCGCGATGATAACAGCCGCCTTTTCTCCAATCGCGATAGCCGTGTTATAGGTGTTGGCACCAACATTCCCGGGTGCGATACTGCAGTCTGAAGAAAAGGTCACACATATGTTTTTAACCTTACGGAGACCAAACAGGATAATTACCCGCAATTTTCAGGTTTTGCACACCATAAACATTCAACCTCTCGTCAACGACACCCCCTTGGTTGCGTGGCTTCATTGCACAAGTCCCAATCTAATTATGATGAGATCAGCGACTGAAAATAGAAACATCAGAGGTTATTTGCGTACAGAATGCCAACTAGTTTCCACTGGACCACAGGTATTAGTGCTGGTGCAAACACTTGAACTAGCGGATACGAACCTGAGCGCCTGTGATATTCATCAATAGCATCATCGTCTTCTTTGGAGTATATTATCTCTGAGGCGGGGATTTCCACAGATGTTCCGGCCTGCTGTGTTGCTGCTTGGCTACCTTCTGCAAAATTCGGGTGTCCAACTTGAAGGTCGCCACGATAGAACTTCATTCGCCGAGCGTATTCACGGCCTTTTTTGTAAGCCCACCTAAGTATCACGAGGTCTGCAGGCCTGAAAATAGCTCCTCAATGAAAGAAGCTGGTGATAACTCTGAAACTTACTTGTCGAGGAATCCAGGTTCAAAATCTAATTGACCGTAAGGATCGAGCCCGGAACTAATGTGAACACGCCCAACCGAGACAGGATATGCCTATAAGAAATGCAAACTGAGTGAAAAAGGCGTTGTCAAAATGAGAGAAATACAAACAGAAAAGTATGCCATGCTAAAATATTGACCACGAGGCACCTCAGGATTCTGCCCAGCATAACTGACAAACGCCATATTAGCTCCAAATATAGTCATGGGCTACAATTAATCGAGAAAAAAAAAACGAAAGTACACCTACGCGGCATATGGTATCATCATCATAACGGGTTTATCTGGAGCATTTTCGAAATAACTACTCCATCTGTGATCAAATTCGGGAGACATCGATATTAATTCATCTTTAGTTGGCCTGAGTTTGATTCCGACATCACCACCGCTGTTGGCTATCATCAGTAACCTCCAAAAAAAGGCGACTGAGACAAACATCTGCGCCATCAAGCCTTTCCCATCTTCTTGCCACTTCTTGATAAAAGCTGTTCGTTGTATGTTTTCTCAGTTCAGAGTACGTATATGGTCAAAGATGCGTACTTACGCTCAAGTTCTTCCTCAGTACCCCGAAAGAGTTTGTCCATTGTTTGGGCGTCCTCGCTCGCCATGAATGGGATGAAGACCAAATTATGATCTAGATGGAGCTTGTTAAGTTCGTAGCATATGAATAGAAGAGTCCAATTTTTACAAACCCATATAGTGTTCTCCCACCCCCGGCAGATCGACCAGCTGTTTAATATTGTTTCTGGTCAAGACATCCTTTGAGCCTATGCCTGACCTCTCAAGGATAGCGGGCGTTCCAAACGCTCCAGCAGAAATTACAACAAGACGTGACGCCCGGGCAGTGAAGGGTTCAGTACTGCCCTTTGCTCTTCCAACCGTGTCATCAACGTATTCAATCCCAACTGCGCGGGTGCCTCTGATTGGAGATTACGACGTGATTAGGGTGGGGAGATGATAAAAACTTGAACACATACTCAAAAAGAATGCGGACCACGCGTTGCCTGACCAGGATCTTCAGATTTTTATTATGATCTTGGTTATAAATATAATGATGAGCGGTATCAGATCGCCTTCCTGTTTCGTAGTCAATGTATCTGGCACACATGATGTGGATCAGGTGTCGTCTTCTTGTTGAGCTGCTTTCGGCTTACCTGGCCCATTTCTGAACAACCCGTCATAAGTCAGTTACTTGTATATTGTTAGGAAATGACTGTCTTACCCCATACTCATTACAAGAGAAAAACCCATTGATATCATCTGTCTTGCTGCGATCCTTATCAAACCTCTCAGCTACAGACATGAACTCTTCGGAAATATTTAAGACGTCATGTGCGAAGGACACTTTGATAGGTCCCGATTTTCCATGGGTATCATTCGTCGACTCCGGTTGATAAGTTTCTGCCTAAGAATCGGCTATAGTTAATATCAAGGTAGCGAAACAAGTGAAAAGTGTGAAAGCCAAACTTTCTTGAGGAGGGGTATCAAATGATCGGAACCCCATCCTTTATTTCCATACACGTTTTGCCAATCGTCGTAATCAGAGGCAGCTGCTCTTGTATAGAGTTGAACTAGTATCCAGATATCACAACTTCAGTTCAAACATATAGTAAAATCCTCTTACAGTTCACAGTAGATCCGCCGCCGAGGGCTCGCCCCACAGAAACAATGACAGAACGATTAAGAAGAGACGGCGTTGGTTTTCCTATAAGAAACGTAAACGCTTCTGTGGGACGAGTGAGGCAGCGAAAGTAGCGCGCTGGCTGTACGTGATCTGGTACATCTCGGGTATGTGCACCAGCTTCCACGACCTGAGCGATGTGAAGTCAAACAAGGTAAATACACCAAACGTTGTTGCCTGAAATATTACCAGGATCTTCAAGGAAGGGTCCGCCTCCGCGATGCGACCAGCTGTGACGCATGCAGCAGCTCCTCCTAAATAGGTCGTCAACACGATTGCAATTTAAAAGTCGAATTTGAAAGCATCATACCTCCCGCAAAGATGATATCGTAAACTAAATGGCCTTGGTCGGTAGAGGACATCAAAATGGAAGATATGGAGACCCGTGGAGGAAAGTTAGGGTGTTTATGAGGGCAAAAAGTTGAGAGCAATCGAGATAGAGATGCAATAATAGTCCTTTGTCATTGCTTTACTCGAAGGTTCTCCCGTGTCAGTCGTGAGATGTGGGAAGCACTGTTGCTGATTACAATACCACGAAGTGTTGTATAAGATCTTGAATCTTGATGCGTGACGATCTGGCGTGCAAACATGGTTTTGGCAATGCAAAACTCTGTAAGTGTTTCCATCTTGGTGCGATTGGAATCAGGAGCAAGAGTACACGATATATTTGGGATCCCATATCTAAGTGCAGCGTATGGCAAGATATTTTCATCAAGTTGACTTGAACAAACCATGCGCACGTCTCTCCAGGAGTGAATGATTCTTTGAATTGTCCTGAAAACAAAAGATAGGTAGCCCAATCAAACCCTGTCTCGATTCCCAAGGTTTCCGAGACCTGATGACCACCGCCGACAGGATCCCCACAACCTTACCCCGTTCAATAGAAAGGTTTGAGGGTGTGCAACACAATAAACAAAGATCAGTAGGTAGTATTGGGGAACCCGGGGAACTCTAAACATCATAACCGGGCCCTGCTGGTGTTGAGCTTTCCGGAATATCACTACTTTTTTCGGGCTGAGGAAGGGCAGTCGCCTTCCAACCCGTACGGAAGGATGCCGCAGCCGCAATGAGGCCGAATACGCCAACCCAGGCCTGCCGTAAAATTTTAGTCTCAGCCCAGAAATGAATAGGGCTTAACTTACTTCATCTTTAAAGAGACCCTTCTCTAAAGACCTATACGTTCGAGGAACAATTGACATAAACATAAAAAAAGGTATAATATTCACTTACCAGTGAATAGTGAGGGGTAAATACCCGAGGTTGATGACAACTTCCGACCAAAAAGCATCCCATCTTTGTCGCATTTCAAGTTTCTCCGCCCATGTCAGTCCAGTACCTTTTGCCTTGCGGAGGGAATTATGTCTCTGCTTCAACAACTTTCGGTCTTCTAGAAGGTGAGCGAATTGTAGTATGACATAAACTGCCCAAAATCGACATGACCACAGTCCCAGGGTATTGGGATCCAACGAAACCTTCCTTTTCTTAGAGGTGAGGAGGGAAAGTGGCGACGTGAATATGGTGGGGATGATTCCGTGGGATGCAAGGTAGTAGACATGCTCAAGTGGATAGTAAGCAAGCATCGACCAGCCTTGAAGGCGCTCAATAGTGAGTAAATTTCGAGTTGCTGGAGGGCTGCGCTCCAGAGAGATTAGCCACTGGAGAATAGGCAAAAGTCCTGATTGAACATATGTTATCCGACTTGTATGGCGTGAAAGATTGCGAATATCTGACCCCAAATTCTCCAGAGAGTTCGAGAGTCTCCCAGTAAACTGCCAAGTTTCGCATATCCTTCAGCAGCAGTACTTTTTGGAGAGTCACGGAGGCCGGCACGATGCTGGAGACGCGCGCGGAATTGCAAGAAAGGAACGATAAGCTTCGCAGCATACTGGATGACCTGTAATACGATTGAGAAACGCCTTTTTTGAATCCGCCACATGGCCCACCATGAATAGCTTGCTTTAGAGATTTAGTTAGGACTCTGTAATCAGCAAACGAAGTCATCATAATACTCAACTCGCTTCCGCTCCACGTTCCGAGATAGCGAACAAGATGGTCAAGAGTTTCTGATGGTTGAAGCCGACCAAAGCAGCCCAAGATTGCATCGTTTAGACGAGCTGGGGTTAACGATTTCGAGGAACGAGACATGTCGTTATCTAACGCCAGTGAAAGTGATAACGAAGGACAGAAAAAAAGAGAGGTTTATTCTATTGCTTGAAGCCAGACGGTGATTCCGGGTATCTCATGAACCGAGGTGGGAAGATATTACATAACGACTGTATAGAACCCTTTAAAGCCAGCAAACCTTCGCCTTCACTCTTTAGAACAAACAATTTGTGGACACAAAAGTTCGGGCTTGGTTTAAGCTTTTCCGCCTCCTTGTCCGCGTTCCCGTCCCCTAGATTGAACTCAAGTGCCTCAGGGTGCGGGATATTGCCGTCTTTGGGATGCGCTCGCTCAACTGTTTTCTTCTTCTTGGAGGTACCGCTTCGGCTGGTGCTCATGATGCGAAGGAGGTTTCGGAAGAGGGTAGTCTCGATGTGTGGCAAATTCTACATTCTTATGTTTCCTTGTCATACTTACTGTGAATACAATTCATCAATCAATAATTCATTTTCTGTCCGCTTTGGATGATGTTGAGTGCTCCTGATCGTGGTATACATGACTTCTTCGTTCTTGACTGTATATTTCCGGACATGTTTTGTGCAGGTCAGTTTCCTTTTTTCTTCCTTCGTTGAAGTCTCCTGACGCATCTGATTAGACATTATTTTTCTCTAACGACCGCTGAGATTTTCTGTGCTACATAGTCTTGCCTTCCTTGCTCCTATTGAACAGGTCGCTTTTCCGGTAGATGATACTTCGAATATTGGTGAATCAACGTGCAGGTCAGTGGCCACACTACCCTGCAGTATTTTTCTTTGTCCTTATAAACAGGCGAGCACACACAGTCATGGTATACCTTGCTTGCTTAGTCTGTTATAACATACACGTTGGTCCTTTGGAGCGTGTTTATTTCCGGGGTTGGCTATTGCTCAGCGGAATAATTTAGCTAAAGTCGATGGCAGAGTCATCGCTGGCGAGGGTGAAATTTCTCGAGAGGGTTCCGTAGCAAACTGTCCGCATTGTATATATGAGATGGCTTGTGGACGCGGCGTAATTATAGGACTTTTTCTTTCATGCTATTTGCTCTGCACAGTCATCTTGGTAGAAAAAGATCGTCGTAACGAACGGGTAACAAAGTCGAGGGTGTTCCCCAGACGGCGGACATTGGGAATATCTGTAAGCTCTGGATTGCCTGTCGTGGTCCCAAAAGTAGACTAGACTGTGGCTGTTGCTAAAAAGAACAGACCGCTTGTACAAGGTAAGGTTTTCGCATGCGGGAAGTTATCATAATCAATACCAGCCGCAAGCCTTTCACAGGTCACAATTGTGTCTGGTACAATCAGCTGCCTGCCTGGTTGAGGCTTGCAAGTTTGACCGTCCAACGCTGACCTCGACTCTGCAAGAACATTGTTATACATAGGTGCATCATCACAGACAAATGAACCCAATCATTTTCCTCAAACCTATCAGCATCTCTTTTGCTCGTCACAACAGATAACTAGGATGTCACAATGCCAGCATTAATGGCTTGAGTGCTCACCTAACTTCCTGATAGTGTGGTAATAGTTTCAACGACGATGAGGTCAGACTTATATTGCTTACAACCACTCCTACTCAACGTTATACATTTTTCCGGAATCGTGTTAAAAAACCTGCATACTATGGCATTGTGGATGGATGGATGGAGTGAAGAGCGGAGTTTATCATATACGGTAGAACAAGACTACAGTCGAACCCCTCTTAGGGCGGGGAATTGCATAGCATAACGCATAGGTCCGCAGTAACGCATAACACATACCCCTCGGTGGGCAAAACACATAGATTTTATTCTAAGCGAACACGAAGAATAAGTGTGAACATAGAATTTGGTCTATGCGAAGATTTGGGTTGTGACGTGACATCTCCTCTCCTCACTGCCACCGTCATCAATCCCCAATCTGGATTCACCCTGCCCGACATCGGAGCAGCGCCTTCATTCTTTTCTTCTTAAGTCCAATTCATTAAGCCTAAATCAAAATCTATCAGTATAATGCCTAGAATACAATTTGACCCTAGTCTATTAGAATGTCCAGACTTTGCCTCTGCTACTTTCACAGCGGCTTGGGCACCCTTTGTCAACCCCACCACCACTGAGGAACAAGCCATTCAACTTCTGAGAGACATCTGGAGCGCCGGTAACAAGGCCGACAAGCTCAGATGGCAACAGCAGAGCAACGAAGACAACGCAGCACTCGCAGAGTCTCGCCGGCTGCAATCGGAAGCCAACATGATGAGGGACCAGGCTGAGATTGACGAAGCCGATACCATTCGCAAAGAAGAAATGAAGAAAAACAAAACAAAGTACATTCCCATTCCAGACAGAGAAGTTCCGACCATAGCCCCAGTAATTGCCTCCAATTACACCAAAAAGGCTTGTATGTTGAAATGTGGTATTACACTAACGCTGGCCTAGACCATGCCTTACGAAATTCAAATACTACCGATGATGAAGCAATGGTGATGCTTCAACAACCCAATGGCTCTACCTCCTGGATACCAGCTGCCTCGGCGGCAACGGCATCAGGGATCATCAACAATAAGGATATCCTTTGGGAGGACTTATGCCAAGCCGCCCCCCGGATGATAGTCGCTATGGAGGAAGCAGATTGGTCGCAAGACCGTGTGACCATGCTTGCCAAGTTCTGGGGAAACCTACAGGTTCACAAACTCCGATCTTCCAGGGACCCTTTAGATCAAAAAACCCTTATTGTGTACCTGTTATGACACTCTTTTTACTTTTACTTTTACTACTTGATCTTATCTTATGGATATGAAGATCTCTTGATCTTGATCATATCGATCTTATCTCGACGATCTTATCTTGGCGATCTTATCTCTTGATCTATGATCCTATCTGATCTCTTGATCTTATCATCTGATGATGATTCAAGATTATATCAACTTTACATTATTACTTACTGTTACGACTTCGACCGATTCAGTCTTTACAGATGTGATCAGATACAGTCAGTATCTGATAATGCCCAAGCATCTGTCCAAGGAGCTAGCTGAGCCCATGAATATCAACTGGAAGACGTCCAGTCAAGTATCCACAGGTTTGAGAATGGATAAATGCCAATCAAGCACTATCGTTATTAACAAGTTAAAGACAAGCTAAAGAGTACAGGTTATTTAGCTATGGTTATATACTAATGTCCATGTGTTGTCCTCAAGGTAAACACATGTAAAATGTGTGTCCAAAACATGTCAAGTGTAAGGTAAAAGCATGTTGTTAAGCTCGGAGTTCGGACAGAGATGTCGGGTCCGAAGTCGTGTGAGGCGTTGGCTTCAACTTGTAGGTTGCGCCGCTCTCTTGCTGGATGCCTCGAATTTCGGAGGTCCGGATGGAGTAGGAGAGTCCGGAGTCGAGCCGAGAAGAAGCTTAAGAAGACGAGAGCAAGTTAAGGAGAAGTAGGTTGCTAAGTTGATATTCAAACTAGCGAAATACATACAACAAACTGGAGTATTTATACTGAAGCAAAACATAAACATATAAGGAGTTATCGTGAAGAGCATATGGTAGTAG